>JACCEB010714625.1_pt1 | contig 36177 bp, 37 predicted proteins | sample 7454761 | NCBI WGS metagenome assembly JACCEB01 (sample SAMN15323454, study PRJNA562643) | freshwater metagenome | isolation source: river surface water | place: USA:Blue River Watershed | collected 2017-08-18
ATGGATGCCATCGCGAAATGGGCGAGCATGCGATACCCTCCCGTTCAAGTCGCGTGGGCGAGGTACTTTTTTAATGTCTTCATCATGCTCGCGCTTTTTGCGCCGCGCATGGGGTTTAAGCTCATTCATAGCAGTGCCCCGGTGCTACAAATCGCTCGTGGTTTAGCGCTTGGCTTATCAACACTTTGTTTTTTTTCGGCACTCCGTTTGATGCCCCTTGCCGAGGCATCGACCATTGCTCAAATTGCTCCCATCCTGGTCACTGGACTCGCGATTTTCCTGCTCGGAGAGCAGCCCAATAAGCGGGTGTGGATCGCTCTAGGGTTTAGTTTTGCAGGGGTCTTATTAATTATGAAACCAGGATTTGCTGCCTTTACCTGGGCTTCCTTACTCCCACTCGTGACAGCATTTTGTTTTGCCGCTTATGCCATTCTCACGCGAAAGCTTTCAGGCCGCGATCCGGCGACACCGACTTTGTTTATCGGTGCTCTGGTTGCCACGCTCTTGTTTAGCTTAGTTGCCCCGGGCTATTGGCTTTGGCCGACGAGCATGCTGGACTGGTTCGCTTTTTTCACCATGGGGGCGATTGGCGCCTATGGCCATCATTTGATGGTGAAGGCATACGCAGCAGCACCTGTATCAACCCTTGCACCCTACAGTTATGCGCAGGCGCTCACCGCTTTACTCATGGGATGGCTGGTTTTCGATCACTTCCCTGATCGCTGGTCACTGGTTGGGATGGGTTTGATTGTGGCCACTGGGGTCATGAACGCGCTGCTTAGTCATCGCGCTTCGAGCCGTTCGACTTAGGTTTTGCAGTTTTGCTTTGGCTGATCTGGCGACGCCGCTCATCGCGAACAGCCTCTCCCAATTCTAAAACCGCCATGGCATAAAACGGTGACTGGTTATAGCGGGTAATGACCCAAAAATTGTGGTCGGTCGCAATCCAGGTGCTCGGAGCATCGGCATTCGGGAGCTCAAAGACTGCCCAGGGCTGGGTGCTGAAACCGCTCTTTTGATCGGACTTCTCTTTGTTGTGATGCGTGGGCTTTTCCTTGCCGTGTCGAGCTGTTTGCTCGTTTGATTCCTTGGGAAATCCCAGGCCCGCGTCTTCGATGTCTCGCTTCAACAAGCGAGGCTGCCAGCCCGCTTCCAGAACCTTCTTTCTTGCCTCTTGATTTGCCACTGCCTGTTGCTCAGCCCGCAATGGAATCCTTGTCTTTTGTTTTGACTGAGCTTGCCAGCCGTGCCGCTTTAAAAATGAGGCCACACTGCCGATGGCATCTGCTTTGCTGCTCGCTAGATCGATACGACCGTCGCCATCGAAGTCGACGGCGTGGCGTCGAATGCTTCCAGGCATAAACTGGGGCAGCCCGATCGCTCCAGCAAATGAGCCACGCACAGACTTTGGATCAATACCCTGGTCCTTGGTCCAAAGCAAAAAATGTTCGAGCTCTTTGGCAAAGTAAGCAGCTCGACGCGGATAGTCAAAGCTAAGTGTGGCTAGGGCTTCAAGAACTTGGAAGTTGCCTGTGTTTCGCCCGTAAATCGTCTCAACACCAATGATGCCCACGATCACGTGAGCAGGTACCCCAAAGCGCTGACCCGCTCGTTCGAGCGCCTTTTGATTCTCGTTCCAAAAGTCCACGCCCGCGGCGATTCGCTTGGGTTCAATAAAGCGCTTTCGATACACCGCCCAGGAGCGCTTAAAGTTTTGTGCCGCTGGCTCCATGAGTCGAATCACTTGGGCATTCGCCTTGTAATCGGCAAAAAGCGCCTCAACGTTATCGCGGGGCCAGGCATGCTGTAGCGCCATGTGGTTTGCAAACTCGCTTGGGCGAGCAAAAGGGATCGGCGACCAAGCTGGCGGCGGAATATCGTCAGCGTCTAGGCTTGCCGAAAGCGCCCCTTCTTGACACGTCAAGGCTAGAAGTAAGCCCGATAGCAAGCGCTTAAAAACATGCTTAGTCATTGACCGTGCTCGAATCGTCATCCAAAAGGCTTTATTGTTGCTGCAACGATGTTAGCGTTCGACATCTGTATGCACCCTGACACGAATGGTTCACGCAAAAGTTGAAACGAGGCGGTGAAATGCTACAAGCAAATTTATCTAATGTGATGGCAGCGGAGCCTAAGGTCGATTGCTCCGATGAGTCGGTTGTTGAGCTTACCTGCCTGGACGGGATTGCCACCCTCACTATGGCGCGTCCCAAGCAATTCAATGCGCTTTCGAGACAAATGCTCGAGGCGCTGACCGCAACGTTGCAAGTGCTGGCACAAGACAAAACGATTCGCGTTGTGGTTATTGCGGCGCAGGGCAAGGCCTTTTGCGCTGGTCACGATTTGCGCGAGATGCTGTCCATGGAAAGTCAGGACGAGTATCGAAGCCTTTTCGCAGCTTGCACCCGCATGATGTTGACCATACAAGGCATGCCTCAGCCGGTAGTCGCCAAAGTGCACGGCATTGCGACCGCGGCTGGCTGCCAGCTCGTTGCGATGTGTGACTTGGCGATCGCCTCAAGTGAGGCAAGGTTTGCGGTCTCTGGGGTGAATTTGGGCCTTTTTTGTTCGACGCCTTCGGTGCCTTTATCCCGAAATTTGTCGCGCAAGCAGGCCTTCGAAATGTTGGTGACCGGGGACTTTATCGATGCTGAAGAGGCCAAGGCGCGAGGCCTCATCAACCAGGTCGCCGATGCGGCGCAGCTCGATGAGGCGGTCACCCAGCTATGTCAACGGATCAAGAGCAAGCCCCAAGTGGCGATAAGCACCGGTAAGCAATTGTTTTACCGACAGCTTGAGATGGGGATCGAGGCTGCTTACCAACTCGCTGGCCAAACAATGGCCTGCAATATGACGGATGGTCAAACACGAGAGGGCATAAGTGCCTTTGTCGAAAAGCGATCCCCGCGTTGGGCACAGGACACAAATGCCTAGGCTCAGGTGGGCTCCAGTAGAATCGAGCGATTAATCAGGAGGATGTAGCGCATGAAGGTATTGGTACCGGTGAAGCGGGTTGTTGACTACAACGTCAAGGTCCGGGTGAAGAGTGATCAGACGGGTGTGGATATCGCTAACGTCAAAATGTCAATGAATCCATTCGATGAGATCGCAGTCGAAGAGGCTGTTCGATTGAAGGAAAAGGGTCAGGTCACCGAAATTATTGCGGTGTCAGCTGGCACAACCGCCTGCCAAGAAACATTGCGCACGGCGATGGCTATTGGCGCTGACCGAGCCATCTTGATCGAAACCGATGTTGAGCTACAACCTTTGGCAGTTGCTAAGTTGTTGAAGGCAGTGGTTGATCGCGAGCAACCCGGATTAATGATTCTTGGCAAGCAAGCCATCGACGATGACGCGAACCAGACCGGGCAAATGCTTGCTGCCCTTGCCAATTACCCGCAGGCTACTTTTGCATCGAAGGTTGAATTGCAGGATGGAAGCCTGCGTGTGACCCGCGAAGTTGATGGTGGCCTCGAAACCCTGCGCATGCCTTTGCCGGCGGTCATTACAACCGATTTGCGTCTTAATGAGCCGCGTTATGTGACCTTGCCCAACATCATGAAGGCTAAGAAAAAGCAACTCGATCAGCTTACCCCAGCCGATTTGGGCGTCGACGTAACGCCGCGCCTTAAGACGCTCAAAGTGACCGATCCGCCAGGACGATCAGCGGGTATTAAGGTGCCCGACGTAGCCACCCTGGTTGACAAACTGAAAAATGAAGCAAAGGTGATTTGACATGACTGCATTGGTGATTGCCGAACACGAAAACGGCCAACTCAAGCCCAGTACCTTAAACACGGTCACAGCAGCGCTGCAAACCTCATCGGAAGTTCATGTGCTGGTGGCGGGTGCTGGCTGTGCGTCGGTGGCCCAGGCCGCTGCAGGCATAGCCGGTGTTGCCAAAGTGCTGCATGCAGACGCGCCTCAGCTTGAAGCGCAGACCGCTGAAAACGTCGCCGAGCAAGTGCTCGCCCTGGCATCGGGCTACACCCATATGCTTGCACCAGCAACAGCCTTTGGAAAAAATGTCGCTCCTCGTATTGCTGCAAGGCTTGATGTAGCCCAACTTAGCGACATCATCGCTGTCAATGCGCCAGACAGTTTCACCCGACCCATTTACGCGGGCAATGCTATCGCCACCGTGCAATCGCTCGACGCCCGCAAGGTCATCACCGTGCGTACCACCGGTTTTGACGCGGCCGGCTTGGGCGCTGGCCCAGCGCCGATCGAATCAATCAACCCCGTACCAGACACTGGCATGAGCCAGTTTGTATCTCGAGAGCTTGCCAAATCGGATCGTCCCGAGCTAACCGCAGCCAAGGTGGTTGTGTCAGGTGGCCGCGGCATGGGTTCGTCAGATAACTTTAAAATACTGGAACCGATTGCAGACAAACTCGGTGCTGCGATGGGTGCATCGCGGGCCGCTGTAGACGCAGGCTACGCGCCTAACGATTGGCAGGTGGGCCAAACAGGAAAAATCGTCGCGCCACAGCTTTATGTCGCGATTGGTATTTCTGGCGCTATCCAGCATTTGGCTGGCATGAAGGACTCCAAGGTGATTGTTGCCATCAATAAGGATGCCGAGGCGCCAATATTCGGCGTGGCCGACTACGGATTGGTCGCTGATTTGTTTCAGGCTGTGCCTGAATTGCAAGCTGCATTGGGGTAGGCCATGAGCTATGTTGCACCTGTTGCCGATATGCTCTTCAACATGGAGCATGTGGCCAATCTTGAGCAAATCAGTAAATTGCCGGGCTTTGAAGATGCCAATCTGGAGACCGCGGCGGCTGTCTTGGAAGAATGCGCCAAGTTCAATCAAGACGTTATTGCGCCGCTCAACTGGATTGGCGATCAACAGCCAAGTGCAGTCAATCAGGGTGTTGTCACGACAACGCCTGGTTTCAAGGAGGCATTCGCGCAATACGCCGCTGCGGGTTGGCAGGGTGTGCAACACGGCTCACATTTTGGCGGGCAGGGCCTGCCCAAACTGATTGCTTCATGTTGCGGCGAAATGCTCAACGCTGCCAATCTTAGTTTTGCCCTATGTCCTTTGCTAACCGACGGTGCAATCGAAGCGCTTGACACCGCCGGGTCTGAAGAACAGAAGACGCGCTTTATCCCCTCGATGATTGCGGGAGAGTGGACAGGCACCATGAACCTCACAGAGCCTCAAGCAGGGTCTGATTTGTCGATGGTTCGCACGCGTGCGCTGCCTCAAGCCGATGGCAGTTATCGGATCTTCGGCCAAAAAATTTATATCACTTATGGTGAGCACGACATGGCCTCCAACATCATTCACTTGGTGTTGGCTCGTACGCCCGACGCCCCTGAAGGTGTAAAGGGCATATCGCTGTTCATCGTGCCCAAGTTTTTAGTCAAAGCTGACGGTTCGCTCGGTGATCGAAACGATGTTTTTTGTACATCGATCGAGCACAAACTAGGTATCAAGGCCTCGCCAACTGCGGTACTTTTATACGGTGACGGCAAATTTCCTATTGCTGCTGAATCGGGAGGCAAGGCTGAGGCTGGTGCGATTGGGTATCTGGTCGGCGAAGAAAATCGTGGCCTTGAGTACATGTTCGTCATGATGAACGCCGCTCGTTTCGCAGTGGGTGTTCAAGGCATTGCTGTCGCTGATCGAGCCTATCAAAAGGCTGCTAGTTTTTCGAAGGATCGGGTTCAAAGCCGTGACGTTGGTGGGTCCTCGGCGCCAGTTGCCATTGCACATCACCCCGATGTGCGAAGAATGCTCATGACAATGCGGGCACATGTTGAAGGCGCGCGGGCCATGGCTATGGCCACGGCCGCATGTTTTGATCTCGCGCATCAGCATCCAGATGCGCAGCAGCGTCAAGTTCAGCAGCGGATTTACGAATTCATGGTGCCTGTTGTCAAGGGCTGGTCGACCGAAATGTCGATTGAGGTGACCTCGCTCGGTGTTCAAGTGCACGGGGGTATGGGCTTTATCGAGGAAACAGGTGCTGCCCAGTTTTATCGAGATGCGCGTATTTTGCCAATCTACGAGGGAACCACTGCGATTCAGGCCAACGATTTGATTGGCCGAAAAACCCTGCGCGAAGGTGGCGCAACAGCACGGGCTATCGCTGCTGAGATGCGAGCGACCGCGGATTTATGGCGTGGTCTGGCGCCCTTGCCTCAGGCTTCGCTTGCAAAGGTTCAGCGAGCCGAAGAAGCGCTTCGAGGCTCACCAAAGGCGATCGCTGCGCAACTTGATGCTGCAGCCCATGCTATCGAGCAATCAGTGCAATGGATGTTGTCCGTTGGTAAATCGGATATTCATGCGATATTTTCTGGATCGGTAAATTTTCTTAAGCTTTGTGGTCTCGCATGCTCGGGCTGGCAGCTGGGGCGCGCTGGATTGGCTGCCTATAAGCATTTAGCAGAGGAAAAGGGCGATCAAGCTTTTATGCTGTCCAAGGTCATGACGACTCGGTTTTATGCTGATCATTTACTTCCGCAGACAACTGCGCTTGCCCACTCGATTTGCGCAGGCGCCGATGCGGTGATGGCACTTGAAGTAGAGGCCTTTTAAGTTTTAAGCCTAGTCTTTGAGTGGACCATATGCACCGGCTAAGGTTCGCTCATCGTCGGCACTAAGTTGGCCTTGCATCCGAGCTCGTTCAAGCAGATCGGGGCGCATATTTGCTGTAGTGATCAAGGCTTGCTGCCGACGCCAAAGACCAATTGCCTCGTGATTGCCGCCAAGCAGGATCGAGGGGACCTTAAGGTCTTCCCAGGACTCGGGTCTCGTGTAGTGCGGGCAGTCAAGCAGACCGTCGACAAACGAGTCTTGCTGCGCGGATTGCGCATCTTGGAGCACGCCAGGTACCCAGCGCAGGATCGCATCCATGAGCATCATCGCAGGCAACTCGCCACCCGACACCACGATATCGCCGAGTGCAAAGGCTTCGTCGATGTCGCGATCGATGAAACGCTGATCAATGCCCTCGTATCGGCCAGCCACCAGACTTAGTCCGGCATAGCGAGCGAGACGCCTGATATCCGCTTGCTGAATAGGCTTTCCTGTCGGACTTAGGAGGACACGGTGCTGTCGCCTTCCGACCCGCGAATCAACTTGCTGCAAACATGCACTTAATGGCGCTGCTTGCATCACCATACCGGGGCCGCCGCCAAAAGGCCGGTCGTCGATGTAGCCCATCTTCCTTGTGGTGAAATCGCGAGGATTCCAGCAGTGCAGTTCCCATATTGCTGCCGCATAGGCTCGGCCACTGACACCGTAACGCGTGACTGCCTCAAACATATCCGGAAAAAGCGTTAAGACGTCAAAGCGCATTTGCCAGTCGCTTACGACCAGTCGGCATGCCAGTCAACCTCAATTCGCTTGACCTTGACGTTAACTCGATCGACAAAATGTTTAACAAAAGGAATGTAAAAACTGGCTGTTGCGCTCGTATCTGCTCGAGCAAGATGATCGGCCAAACCTACATCATGCGTCGCTGCTTGCGAAGGCTCAATTTGCATGATCGGGTGGGCACCGTGGTCGTCCATTGCAATCACCGTTCCCAAACATACATGATCGCGATTGAAGACAGAGCAACCGATCAAATCGACCCAGTAATACTCTCCACGCGGTAAGCGTGGAAAATCGCTTCGTCTGATTTCGATGTGTTGACCCTTGAAAGCCAGTGCTTGATCACGGTCGACGACGGCCTCTATCTGTGCAACCCAAGAAGCTCCGTGCGCCCGTGATGCTATGACGCTTACTTCCTTGGCGATCGCCTGACCTGCGAGTTTGGGGCGAATTCGCCAACGTTTCGCTTTGCTGAGAACCGAACGATGCGTATCGCCGAAGACATCGAGTTTGAGCCAGCCACCTAAACCCCACGCGTCAAGAACGCGCGCCACCGGGACCCAATCGTCGGTAGCCTCATCGATTTGGGCCACCCCTTCAAAGATAGGTGAATCGATCGCTTAAGCGGCCAGGCCGACTTGTTTGGCTGCGAATGCCTTTACTAAGCGGTCAACGGCAGGGGAAAGCTCAGCACCGTGCTGCTTCCAGTGGTGCACCCGGTCAAGAGCGATTTGTAATCCTTGCTCCGAGCCAGAGGCTACCGGGTTGTAATAGCCCAGACGCTCGATGAAGGCGCCATCGCGACGGTTGCGCTTGCTTGCTGCGACGATGCTATAAAACGGGCGCTTTTTAGCGCCGCCCCTTGAAAGGCGAATGACGACCATGTGATGTCCTCGAAAACCCAAAAGTATAACGCCTTGACATCTTTCAGACAAGCGCAGAATTGGCGTCGCAGCGAATCCGGGTTAGAATCTAAGGCTGTCATCCTCTTCGCGCGCCATCAATTTCGAACTGTTCTTCAATAAACCCGCGCCGCTAATGATGACTGGAGAAAGTAATGGACTTGATTAAGCAGCTCGAGCAAGAGGAAATTGCTCGCCTAGGGAAGACAATTCCTCCGTTTTCGCCTGGGGACACGGTCATTGTGAGCGTGAATGTGGTGGAAGGAAACCGCAAGCGTGTTCAGGCCTATGAGGGCGTGGTGATCGCAAAGCGTAACCGCGGTTTGAATTCCTCGTTTATCGTGCGGAAGATTTCATCAGGTGAGGGCGTTGAACGTACCTTTCAGACCTACTCCCCCTTAATCGCGTCAATTGAAATTAAGCGTCGAGGCGATGTACGTCGCGCCAAGCTCTACTACCTGCGGAATCGTTCAGGTAAGTCGGCTCGAATCAAAGAAAAGTTGCCTGGCCGTGCGCCTGTTGCCGCGAAGGCAAGCAGCTGAGTAGGAGCCGCGTTGGGGATCCCCGCGCGGTTCCCCATGAACCCGCCCGAGATGGTCTGCCGCGACTCTCGGTCGGACACTTAAGCGGATCTGACTGGAAGACGCTGTTCTCAAGCGACCGCATCTGGCATGCTGCGCTGGAGGGTGATCGTAGCCGCTGGGTCGATGGTCCGATTACTGATGCCTCGGTGCTCATTGCGCTGACTAGGCGAGGTGGCCTTTTGCTTACCGAAAGAAGTGCGGCCATGCGACATCATGCAGGGCAGGTGGCCTTGCCCGGCGGTCGCATCGAGCCAACCGACCGGGATGGCGTTGAGGCTGCCTTTCGCGAGGCGCATGAGGAAATCGGCCTTGAGGGCCGCCGCCTGTGCCCACTTGGTAGCTTGCCTAGTTATTTAACAGGCTCGGGCTACAGGGTTCAACCGGTGGTTGCCTTGGTAAAAGAAGAACTTGATTTGCATCGGGATTTGCAGCCAGACCCCAATGAAGTAGCGTCGATTTTCGAGGTCCCGCTTTCGTTTATCTTCGACCCGAGCAATCATCGACGCCATTACTGGCATGCGCCAGAAGGGCTGCGTCCGTTTTATTCCATGCCTTGGATTTGCGATCGCAGCGATGCGATGAGATTCAGCGATACCGAAGCCTTAACACGCGTCTGTCAGCATTCGCTAAGCCGCGAGTTTTTTATTTGGGGGGCTACCGCCGCGATGTTGCGCAACTTCTACCATCTTTTGTATGCGCATCGGGATCTTTTCCCGATCGAAGCCTAGGCGTTTGCCAGCCGTTTCCCTTGCGGCCTCAGGCAAAATCGACTCATGGGATTTCTCGCGCTTATCCTCGCTTTACTGATTGATCAGGGCCGGAATTTAGCGATTCGGCAGATGGTGATCGAGCGGCTTGAGCTCGCTGCGGACGCTTTGCGACGCCTCACGGATGTTGGTGGTCGTATGGATGGCTGGAAGGCCTGGGCACTGATGATGTTTGCTGCGTCCATGAGTGCAATCGCTCTTGACTGGTTCGCAGCCCGTACCCACGTGCTCCTGCAATTTAGCCTCCATGTGGCGGTGCTGTATTTGTTTATTGGATTTCGCAGATTCAGCGCACCCTTTACGGCGATCCAGCGTGCGTTTTCCGAGGGCGACCCATCGCGTGCTTTTGTTATTTTGCAAGCCTGGTTGCGTGGACGGGATCTTGAGGATACCGCGGTGCTTGCTTCAGGTTCGGCAGCTGAAGACTTTGACTCGCATGCTGTTTGCCGTCAGGCGATTGATCATGCGCTGATTGCATCGCATCGACATGTTTTTGGCCCATTGTTCGCCTATATGTTGCTACCCGGGATACTTGGTCCTGTGATCTATCGTGTTGCTGAGGTTTTGTTAAGCCGCTGGTACCACCCAAGCACTGAGGCAAGGGCTGAAGCCTCGGTTTTGTCAATTGAGGATTCGGATCGTCATCGACTAGCAGCGCAGAGAGGATTCTCCTGGATTGATTGGATACCTGTTCGTTTGAATGCAGCGGGCTTAACCGTCGTGGGGAATTTTGAAGACGCAGTTTTTTGCTGGCGAGGTGCTGTAGCCTCCAGAGCCACATTGGCCGCCCGGCAGGCCGATTCAGCAGCATCGATTGACGAATCGAGAGCTATTCTATTAGCGACCGCAAGCGGCGCTTTAAATTTGCGCCTGGCTGATCCTGCGCTCGAAGGGCATTGGGTAAGCGAAGGTTTTGAATGGCAGGGCTCGTTGCCTGATCCCAGCGGCCTGAGAAGTGCCGTGGGCTTGGTGTGGCGTAATGCTGTTTTGTGGGTTAGTTTTTTCGCCATTCTCACCATGGCTGGGTGGTTGGGACGCTAGGCGCTGCGATCTTGTTCGCTCACCAAATCCTGCCAGATTGTATAGCGGTATGCATCGATCATGCACCCATCGGTCGCCGCGCGGATCATGCAGCCAGGTTCTTGTAGATGCTTGCAATTATGATAGCGACACTGGCCTGCCCGATCAGCCCATTCAGGCAAACTATTCTCAATTTCAGAACGAGAACAGTGCGTAAGCCCGAATTGCTGAAACCCAGGAGAATCGATAATTCGGCTGCCGGGCGAAAAATTAGGTTGGGGAAGATCAAAGCATTTAGAGAAGCTGGTCGTGTGTTTACCCGAGTTGAGCGCTTGAGACCATTGTTGGGTCTTAAGGTCTGCATCAGGAACGAGGCGGTTAATCAGGGTTGACTTACCCATGCCAGACTGCCCCATCAGGAGCGTGGTTTTCTCATTTAACCATGAGCCGAGCGTCCCTTCGAGCCATGTTTCAGGTTCGTCGTCGCGGGCGGACAGATAAATCGTATGAACGCCTAAGGAACGATAAAGCTTCAGTCTGGGTTCGATGCATGCAAGTGCCGCGACACGGTCGGACTTGTTGACAAGCCAAGTGATCGGAATTGATGCGATCGACGCGGCCACCAAGACCCTTGCTGCCAAGGGTTCAGAAAATGGCGGCTCGCCAGCCAAGACATAGCCAATCTGGTCGATGTTGGCAGCGATGAGTTTTTGTCGGAACGCATCACTTCGTTTGAGGAGATTGCGTCTCGACTCAAGTCCGTTAATGACGGCTTGATCGCTACCAATTGTTTCAATTTCTACCTGGTCGCCGACACAATAATCCTGGCGACGGCCGCGGGTAACCGCTAGTCGCTGCTTGCCGGATTGAACCGCAGGCATGTCATCGAGTGGCGCGCTATCGACTGCCGAACTTAACTCTCGAACCCAGTACTGCCTGCCATGGCTTGCAAGAATCTCAGCTCGCATCCCCGTTACCTGCTGGTGGCATGCTGATTAGCTATGCCCCGGGCATGGGCTGCTGGGTGATGCGCCAATGCTTGTAGTCTGGCAATCCTGATTGACGCAGGTGGATGCGAGTCGTAGATCGCTGAATGCAAGGGGTCTGGGGTTAGGGTCGAGGCATTGTCCTTTATCAGTTTTACCAGTGCACTTTCTAGGTCAGCGGCATTGGTTTGGGATGCTGCATATGCATCAGCTTCGAACTCATGCTTCCGTGACCACCAGCTCATCAGAGGCTGTATGGGAAACAAGAACACTGGCAGGATCAGCGAAAAGAGCAGTAAGGCTGCCGCGGATTGAGATCCTGGAAGTGGGATAAGGCCCAAGCCCCGATAAAACCAGGCTTGGTTCATTACCCAGGCTAGTAGGGCGAGCGCGAGAAAACTAAATACCGCACTCAACACGATACGTTTCAAAATATGTCGATGCTTAAAGTGCCCCAATTCATGTGCAAGTACCGCTTCAATCTCATAGGGTGTGAGTTGGGCAAGTAAAGTGTCGAAGAAGACGATGCGCTTAGACTTACCCATCCCGGTAAAGTAAGCATTACCGTGCGCCGATCGTTTACTACCATCCATGACAAAAAGTCCCTGGCTTGAAAAACCACAACGATTCAGTAGTGATTCAACTGCGCGCTTGACATCGCCCTCTTGCAAAGGCTCGAATCGGTTGAACATGGGTGCGATCCAGGTTGGCCATATGACCATGACCGCAAGCTGAAAAAGCATCCACACCGCCCAAACCCAAAGCCACCAGTACTGGCCAGTCTGTTGCATCATCCAAAGTACTAAAGCCAAGAATGGCATGCCAATGATCAGGCTAATCGCCATACCTTTTACTTGGTCACTCATCCACAAGCCGAGGGTCATCCTGTTAAAGCCAAAGCGTTGATCGATCACAAACTGACGCCAAAGCGAAAAAGGTATATCGATCAGTGAACCTAGCATGATGACCATCATCATGAGACAGACTTGAAAGTCAAGGCCCGTCCCTGGTATGTCTTGAGGAAAGAGCATGAGCCAAACACTTCCTAGTATCGACTGAATTTGTGAGAGCAGTCCACCAACGGTGAGCAAGACGAGCCACATACTTTGAATCAACATCTCGAACATGGCCGTTGAAACCTTGGCGCGGGTATAGTCAGCCGCTCGTTGATGGTTCTCGAGAGAAATTCGTTGCGCAAAGGCTAACGGGACTTGGTTGCGATGCTGCACAACATGCCGGATTTGTCGTTGTGCCAGGTAAAGCTTGATGCTGAATTGGCTGGCGAGCAAAAAAAGAAAGACGAGGCTGAAATCGAGATTAGACATGCTTTAGTGCGTCGAGATTCATCATAGGGGTTTCATCGGTCAGCGATAATCGACATCTTAATCGCAACCAGGATTAGCGTTATGAGCACCGAGCCTTTGCAAGGTCAACAAACCAATGAAACCCATCTTGTATGGTTAGACATGGAAATGAGCGGTTTGCGTCCTGAAGTCGATCGAATTTTAGAGGTTGCCGTAGTGATCACCGATGGCCAACTAAATAGTTTGGTAGAAAGTGAAGCAGTTGCTATCCACCAACCCGAGCTCGTGCTTGATGGCATGGACGCATGGAATAAGGGTACGCATGGACGCAGTGGATTAATTGATCGAGTAAGACAAAGCGCACACAGTGAGCGCGACGCTGAACTGTATTTACTCGACTTCATCGGACGATTCGTTCCACCGGGGAAGTCGCCGCTTTGCGGCAATAGTATTGGGCAGGATCGACGCTTCATGGTTCGCTACATGCCGGAATTAGAGCGTTATTTTCACTATCGCAATTTGGATGTTAGTACGATCAAAGAACTCTGTAAGCGTTGGCGGCCTGAGCTGGCTAAGGGTTTTGAGAAGCGTTCGGCGCACACGGCTTTGGCCGATATCCGGGAGTCGATTGACGAATTGCGTTACTACCGCGAGCATTTCTTGCGTCTTGCATAAGCGCCAGGTCAACGAGGCCTGAGTGCGGCTCACCACGAATTAGAGGCCAGGTGACTAAGCCTTGAGTGCTGCTTCCCAGGTTTTTCGAGCAAGCAAGCCGAGAGCAATCGAAGCTGCTGCACAGGCAAGAATCCCGGCCCACCAAAACGCCCTGGCATCCTGAAAACTTCCAAATACGCCCGAGAAGCTGACCCAGGCACCTCCGCCAAGACCAATGCCCCATAAGCATGCGACGTAAATCCAAAAAGGCAGGCTTGCGATTTTGTGCGCCCGCAAAACAAAAGCGTATTGCAACTGCAAGCTATCAAGCCATTGATGAATGGCAAGCCACATGATGAGGACTGCAGCCGTCTGTGCGACCTCAGGGTCTGTGGCGTAAGCGTTGGCAAGAAGGTCTTTCCCGAGCAAAAGAACACCCGCCATCAGGGCTGCCGTGAGCATGGCGGTCCGCATCCCGATGCTAGCGACCTCTTTAGCTGCGATGACTTGTCCAGATCCTAAGCGTTGAGCCGTCAAAACCATGGTCGCGTTGGCTAGCGAAAGAGAGAACATATAAACAACGCCCGTCAGGCTTGATGCGATTTGCTGGCTCGCCGATGCTGCTGCACCATAGGGCGCAATCAGCAATGCAATCGATGCAAAGGCACTAACGTCGATAAAGGCTGTTCCGCCGATCGGCAAGCCTAAGCGAAGCAATTCGAGCATTTGCTGCCCCTTTGGCTTGAGGCTGCCGAGTAGGCGGTACGGGGCAAGGCCTCGATCAAGCTTGGCAAGACAAAGCACGGCGATTGCGCTTCCATAAGAGAGCAGACAAGTGCTACAGGCTGCACCTGCAGCACCCATGGGTTCGATACCAACATCACCCCAACCGTACATAAAGATGGCATTGAGTGGGACTTTGAAGCACAGGCTGGCAAGATTTACCCACATGACAAGACGGGGCCGTGACACTGCTGTGCAAAGCGCTGAAAAAGCGCGGACCATGAGCGCTGGTATGACGCCCAACGCGCACCAGAATAAGTAATCGTCGACCTTGCTGGCGACTTCGCTTGGGGCTCCTGAGATTTGGCTCCAGAAATGACTCTGGATCAACACCAAGGTGCCGACCATACCCAACATGATAGCGAGCAAAAATGCCTGTCGAAAGGCATCGCCGATAGCCTCGGTCCTCCCTGCGCCATAGTGTTGCGCGACGATGGGTGACAATCCAAGCAACACACTGAGTAGGCTGACGTAGGCGATGATGTAAATGCTTGTGCCCAAGCCAAGACCTGCGAGTTCGGTTGACGAAAGATGTCCTGCCATCATCGTATCGATGACGCCATTAGCCATCACTGCAAGCTGGCTGACCAGCACAGGTCCGGCCAGCTTTATGAGCTGTCGTAACGTGGTGGTCGCATGCATCAATCGAGCTTTTGGGTTTCTTGCCTCAAGTAGAGGCGAAAGCGTTCTTGGTTCTCACCTCGTCTTGCGCCCGCCCAATGCAATTGCCACCCGGGACGTGCTGGTGCGGCATAGCGAAGCGCCTCGCCACTGTCTTGAATCAAAAGCCATGGGCAATGGGGAGCGTTTGAAAACTCCAGGCCAGCGAACCATTGCAGACTCGCTTGCACGGCGGGCCGCAGCTGCTCACCAATCACGCAACCCGTGGCGCTTTGCATAACAGCCCTCGCTTGCATGGCCATCTCCCGATATGAGTTTCGGGTGTTGTGAGCTTCTAAAAACAAGGTTTGGAACAAAAACCAGATGAGGACCAGGCCACTTGAGGCAAGCAGCACAGGTTTCCAAAGCATGGCGGGCTGGCGCGAGAGCCGCCAAGCAACCAGACTGACCCAAGCAAGGCTAACAGCAAGTGATGTAAGAGCACCTAACCAGGCAATGCTCGCTTGATCAGCTCTTGCCAATACACCCATGCGATAGGCCATCTTCTCTGGCCAGCCGATAAGCCAAGCGAGGTAATAAGCCCAAAACATCAATGCGATAAGTCCGTAGATCAGCACCGCATACCAGTCGATGAACTGGACGAGGCTTCTCCGAAGGCTTGGTAGCCCCATGGCTGCCAGCGCCGCAAGTGGCACCGAGACAGGCATAAGCCATGCCAGGCTTGAGCCTGGGGCAATGGGGCTCAGTGCGAAGGTAGCGAGTATCAGACCAAGCGGGGCCACAAGACTCGGCTCTCGCCAACGTGCACCTAAAGACCAGATCGCCCAGAAAGCAACAGGCCAAACTGGCCAAAAAAACCACCATGGCTCACGGATCAAATCGTAAAAGCGAGTGCCCAATCCTTGTGCCGGCCCCCCAAGTTGTATGTGCCACCAACCGGTAAGCCATGCCCTTTGGAGTCCCTCGATAGAACCGGCTAGCTGCCCGCTCGCCGCTGAGCTGTCTCGCATCAAGAGCCAGAACCAAAGGCCCAGCGAGCTGGCCATAACCAGTGCAATTCGTGAGAAAAGTATGGTCGCGATCCCTCGCCAGTGCGCTGTTGTCAGGGTGAGTGTGGCTAGGCTTAAAGGTATAACGAAGGCAAACCAAAGGCCCTTACAAAGCCAGGCAGACAAGGTTACTGCCCCTAGCGCCCACCCGGCTCTGCGTGGCGAATCGAGACTCCAGGCAAGACAAAAGAAGCCTGCGGCCATGATGCACATGGAAAAGGCCTCCGGCGAGGTTTCATGAACACGTTCGACCAAGCCGACGGTAGCGAGCAAAAAGAGCACGCTGCTATCAGCGAGCGAGGCTGCAAGTCTTCTAGGGGTCGCGGCAATACCGATCGGATCATGGGGGATCCATTCGGGTCGCCGACTCAGTCGATACACGGCTTGCCAACAAAAAACAAGTGTGGCGAGCCAGCTTCCTACCCAACAAAGCCTTGTGACGAGGGCAAAGTCAATCGGTAGTTTTGCTGTGATTAGCCCCAGGATTGATGCAAGCCAAAAGGGTAGTGGGCCTTCATCGGGCAACAAAACGCCCGGTAGTTGGCTAATCAGCCAGGCGTCGAAGTCGCCAGCTTGGAGAGCCAGCAGCATGTTAAAGGCGACTCCGAGGCCGACTGCATCGTCACCTCGCCACGGGTCGCGGCCTACAAGCCCTGTAAACGTGTAAGCCAGGGCCAAAAACAACAAACCCCAGAAGGGAACTCGTCCCGCCTGGGGTTCTGTGACCAAAAAGGACTTCAAACGTTACGCTTGGCGCCGCCTGCTCGGGCGAATTTCTGACGAAACTTCTCAACCCGACCGGTTTCAAGCACACGCTGCTGAGCGCCGGTGTAAAAGGGGTGCGATTCGGAACTCGTATCGAGTTTGAACAAGGGGTATTCCTTGCCCTCAATCGTTACTTTTTCGCGTGCTGGGGCTGTTGATCGGATGATGAACTGCTTGCCGTTGGTCATGTCCTGGAACACAACCTCGCGGAAGTTGGGGTGAATACCTTCTTTCATTGCAAAGTCCAAACAAGAAAACTCTTGATTATACAGGGTAAGCCGTTGTTTTAGCCGCCTCTGCGCATTAAATCGAAAAACTCGCCATTGTTCTTGGTCATCTTCATTTTGTCGAGCATGAACTCCATGGCCTCGATCTCGTCCATATCGTGGAGTAGTTTGCGCAAGATCCATATCTTTTGCAGCATGTCTTTGGCAATTAACAACTCTTCGCGACGTGTGCCCGATCGATTGATATCCATAGCGGGGTAGACCCGCTTTTCCATCATCCGACGATTGAGATGGATCTCCATGTTGCCTGTGCCCTTAAACTCCTCGTAAATCACTTCATCCATTCTCGATCCCGTATCGATCAGAGCCGTGGCAATAATGGTGAGCGATCCGCCTTCTTCGATGTTTCGCGCTGCGCCAAAAAAGCGCTTCGGTCGTTGGAGCGCATTGGCATCGACGCCACCGGTCAATACCTTGCCAGAGGAGGGTACAACGGTGTTATAGGCTCTCGCGAGCCTTGTGATCGAATCGAGCAAGATCACGACGTCTTTCTTATGCTCGACTAGTCGTTTTGCCTTCTCGATCACCATCTCAGCGACTTGCACGTGCCGGGTTGCAGGCTCGTCAAAGGTTGATGCCACGACTTCGCCTCGTACTGATCGTTGCATCTCGGTCACTTCTTCTGGACGTTCGTCGATCAATAAGACAATTAGAACAATATCTGGATGGTTTGCCTTTAGCGCGTGGGCGATATGCTGCATCATCACCGTTTTCCCGCTCTTGGGAGGCGCAACGATCAGCCCCCGTTGCCCCTTCCCGATTGGCGCCACCATGTCGATGATTCGGCCGGTAATATTTTCATCACCCTTCATATCCCGCTCTAAATGAAGCATTTGATCGGGGTGCAAGGGGACCAGGTTTTCAAAAAGAATCTTGTTTTTTGACGCTTCCGGGGCTTGGTCGTTTATCTTGTCGACCTTCACCAACGCGAAGTAGCGCTCACCGTCTTTTGGTGTGCGCACCTCACCTTCGATGGCATCGCCAGTGTGCAGATTGAAGCGCCGGATCTGCGATGGTGAAATATAGATATCGTCTGGGCTTGCCAGATAAGAGGTTTCAGGTGTCCTTAGGAAACCGAAACCGTCGGGCAGGATCTCAAGCACGCCGTCGCCAAAAATCGATTCGCCGAGTTTTGCCTTTCGTTTCAAGATGGCAAACATCAACTCCTGCTTGCGCATGCGGTTGGCGTTCTCAATCTCGAGGCCCTGGGCCATCTCGATCAGTTGCGAAATATGCAAAGCCTTAAGGTCGGATAAGTGCATGAAATTCAATCAAAAGTGCTGTCGCTATGCGCCAAGTTGGCTGATGGGTAAGCGACAAGTTTGGGGTGGGTTTAGGCACATGGGCCTGTGGGTTTAACCACTTGCTCAACATGGACCGGCCATCACTTCAACGAGGTTGAAGTGGCTTTGAAGTCGTCAGATAGCACCTGAATCACAGCGTTGGACAGATGCTCTCGTTGACTAAACGCCCCCGAACTATAAACCCAAGTGCGGCAAAGGGCAATCAATGGCTGTTGATTGCGTTGCATGGGCCAATGTTTGTAGCACTTTAGCCATTGGGATTGTTCGCAGCGCGGCTCATGTACGCTCCACACGGCTTTGACAATGAGGCCCATCTGCGGCCTTCTCGTTTAAATCCATCCGCGTTGTGCGAAGGAGAGGCAATCCGAGGCTCCGATGATCATATGATCTAGCAGTCGAATGTCGAGGGTTTGCAAGGCACGCTTGATTGCCTCGGTGAGTAGGCGATCTGAGTGGCTCGCTTCAATCGTCCCGGAGGGATGGTTATGAGCAAGGATTACTGCGACGGCGTTGAGTTCGAGCGCGCGCTTAGCGACTTCCCTGGGATAAACAGCGGTTTGGTTCACGGTGCCGCGAAATAGTGTTTCTGCACGGATCAGTTGGTGTTGTGCATTTAAAAAGAGAACGACAAAGCATTCAACGCTTCGATCGCTCAGCCAAATTCTCAAAAATGCCTCGAGAGCGCCTGGACTTTGAAAGCTATCAGTCGCTTGTAAGTCTTCGGCAAGGGCGCGGCGAATGAGTTCACGAGTTGCCTGAAGTCGTGGCGGCGCAGCTTTAAGAAATTCACGCAAAGAACCCGCCTGATCGAGTCGCTTAGCCGCACGCTGAAGGCCGCGTCGTTTGCTTGATGGTTTTGGATGCACTTGCCTGTCATCGCCAAGGCAGGCAGCGACTAATTCGAGATCGCTAATGCTGTGAAGATCGCTATAATAATCAATTCGAGTCCTTGTCTCCGTACGTGCTGAATCGCTTAGGACATCACCCATCAGTTGATCATTAACATCACGCTTGAGCTGACTTGGAACATCGCCGATCGGTTTAGAAAAGGGTGTTTGCTTGATAACTAGTGCCATGGCATAAACTCCTTATTGAAGAAAGGGTCTGGGAACTCTTTCGGCTTCATGAGACTTAGAACGGAGGTGTGAATTGACAGTGCAGCAGCTGACCGTGCAAGAAGATTCCTTCTTAACGCTCCACTATCGAATCAGTCTGTTAAACGCAAGCGAGCCTGTCATGAGTACCTTTGGCGATCGGCCTGCCACCATTCAAATGGGCTCGGGGCAGTTCGCGCACGCTCTTGAGCGGTGCTTGATCGGGCTTAAAGAGGGTGACAGAAGAATCTTTCACTTGGCCGATGGTGAGGCTTTTGGGCCACGAAATGCCCAGCTTTTGCAGCGACTGAAGCGTTCATTGGTCGACGAACATAGCGATCGTTCTGACCCCGTGCAACCTGGCGATCTACTCGACTTTCCAAGACCCGATGGTGGACGTTATGCGGGCGTCGTCAAGGAAATGAACCATGAATTTGCCTTAATTGATTTCAATCACCCGCTCGCTGGTCAGGCGATCGACTTTGAAGTGGAGCTCATCAGTGTCCTCTGAGTCTTCAAGCCTCACAAAGCTGTCTTCCCCGAACGAAACCTTTGATGTGCTACTTGCCCAACCGAGGGGCTTTTGCGCTGGAGTGGATCGCGCAATCGACATCGTTGAGCGGGCGCTGGAGCAGTTTGGAGCGCCTATCTTCGTTCGACATGAGATCGTGCATAACCGCTTTGTCGTCGAAGGACTTCGCGAGCGCGGCGCGGTCTTTGTTGAGGCGCTCGATGAAATACCGCAGGGCAGTACGGTGGTGTTTTCGGCGCACGGCGTTTCTCGAGCAGTCAGACTTGAAGCGCAGCAGCGAGGTTTGACCATTTTCGATGCCACATGCCCGCTCGTCACCAAGGTCCATGTTGAAGTAGCGAAGATGCGTCGCGATGGTTTTGAAGTGGTGATGATTGGCCACGCCGGACACCCTGAGGTCGAAGGTACGATGGGTCAGGCTGATGCTGGGATCTATCTGGTTGAGTCGCTCGAAGATGTTCAATGCTTGATCGTGAGCAGCCCTGAGCGTGTGGCCTATGTCACTCAGACCACCTTATCGGTCGACGACTGTGCAGAGATTGTTTCAGCACTCAGACAGCGATTTCCGAGTATTAGTGAGCCTAAGAAGCAAGATATTTGTTATGCGACTCAAAATCGCCAGGACGCGGTCAAGTTCATGGCACCTAAGTGCGATCTGGTCTTGGTCGTTGGCTCGGCAAACAGTTCGAACAGCAATCGCTTGCGCGAGGTTGCCGAGAAAATGGGTTGCGAGGCTTACCTTGTCGATCGCCTTGAAGCAGTCAATCCCAGTTGGTTAAAGGGCAAAAGATGCATTGGAGTGACGGCTGGCGCCTCAGCCCCAGAGTCGCTAGTGCAAGAACTGGTTGAAGGTTTAAGGGGCCTAGGTGCTCGTGGCGTTAAAGCCCTTGAGGGCATTGAGGAGCATGTAAGCTTCCCACTACCAAAAGGATTGGGCGGATCTTCTTAACAAAGCGGTTAGAATAAAGCATTGCCGCTTTAGCTCAGTCGGTAGAGCAGCTCCTTCGTAAGGAGAAGGTCGACAGTTCGAGTCCGTCAAGCGGCACCACATCCCGTGGCCTGAACCCCTCAGGCCATTTTTTTGTGCGCCGTTTCTCCGAAAAACGCAAGTGGGTGCGCACGGGTGCGTGCGCTGGCCCTCCCGGTTTTCCGCGCCAGAAGTAGATTTCCAGCCCAGAAACGCTCTCTGTTCTCTGTGAATGCGTTGGTCGTCATCGGCCAAGAACCCAGCATTCATGCGGGTTTGCACGATTCCGGTTTGCACCAAGATCACCAATGGGCCCGTCTGTGACGGTGGTGATGGTTGTTCCCTCTTGTATGGCTTGGCAAAAACGCATGTATTGCTACCACCACAGGCTGGTATTACTATAGAATTGATTGTAAAACACAGGAGGCCGCATGTCGACCACGCTCACCATCAAGGGGCAAGTCACCATCCCCAAACAGATCCGCGATGCCCTGGGCCTGCACCCCGGTATGCCAGTGGACTTTGCTGTCAACCAAGACGGCGAAGTGGTGATCCTCAAGGCCGAAGGTTCGGCCAAGCGCAAGCCTGACCGGTTCGAAGCCGCCCGTGGCAAGGCCGACGTCAAGTGGCGCACGCAAGACCTGATGGCGCTGCTGCGCGATGATGTGGGAAATATGGCTTGATGCTGGTCGACACCAACGTTCTGGTTGATGTCCTGGAAAACGACCCGGACTGGGCTGACTGGTCCATTGCGCAGTTGCAGGCCCAGTCCAAGGTGCACCGGCTGGTCATCAACCCCATCATCTATTCCGAGCTGTCGCTGACGTTTTCCACCGTCGAAGCGCTGGACCAAGTGCTAGACGGCATGGAGCTGCGCATGTTGGAAATACCCAAGCCTGCCCTGTTCCTGGCGGGCAAGGCTTTCGTGCAGTACCGTCGCAGCGGGGGCGTGAAAAACAATGTGCTCGGGGATTTTTTTATCGGGGCCCACGCCGCTGTCATTGGCCTGCCGGTATTAACCCGAGATACTCGGCGTTATAAGAATTATTTTCCGAGCGTCAGATTGGTGGCACCGGATTGATTTTTGGCAAGAACTAAAAGAAATGAAACCCCGATGCCAACACTAAATTGGATCGGCAAAGAAGCCGTCGTTAAACATCACAAGGACGTCCCGCTCCGCCTGCTGGAGCCGGTGGCCGATCTTTCCTGCGGCTCTACCGATTCGGGCAATCTCATCGTGCAGGGCGACAACCTGCACGCGCTCAAGGCCTTGCTGCCTCGCTACGCTGGGCGAGTGAAGTGCATCTACATCGACCCGTGTGCTGGCGCATCGGCGAATGACAGTTTGGCAATCGTCGGCCGAATTGCAGCGCGCGAGATCCGAGGCGAGTTGTCGTGGATCGAATCCAACCGTGCGTGGCTGCACCAAGAATGGCGAAGGTTGAACCCATGAGTGATTTTTTCCACCCCAAGCTGCAGGTTGTTGAGGCCTTGGCGCCTTATCGGCTGCGCACGACCTGGAGCACTGGCGAGGTGCTTGATGTCGATGTCGAAGCGGTGTTGCGTGGCATCCCCGCCCTGGCCAACCTGCTCGATCCACAGGTCTTTGCCAAAGCACACCTTTCTGAGTGGGGCCATGGCATTGAATGGTTTGATGCCGAGCTGGGTGCAGACAACGTCTATGCCTGGGCCAAGGAACAAGCGGGAGAGGTGAGCCACCAGATGTTTGACGCCTGGATGCATCGCAATGGGCTGTCGCTGAACACGGCTGCCGATGCCCTGGGCATCAGTCGTCGCATGGTGAGTTATTACCGCACGGCGCATAAAGCCATCCCGCGCGCAATCTGGTTGGCCTGTTTGGGTTGGGAAGCAACGCGGCCGAAGTCCAAGGCCCTGCCGCATGCCCTGCCAACGGCCAGGGAGTACGCGTTGGCGCATGCGTGACATGCGAATGACTAGCAAATTTCAGCAAGTGCGGCCTGGAGTGATCAACGTGGGAACTTTGAGTAAATTGCGCCGCCCCGTCATCCGAGACGGCATGTCATTACGCCAGGCCAGCCTCAGGCTTGGGATCACCAGAAACACGGCCACCAAATGGCTCAGCGAGCATGAGATGGTTGAGCACAAATAGCCTGTGAGGCAGGTTTCAGCTAGCGTGCCGGATCCGTTTAAGGAACAGCTTGTCACCTGGCTCAAAGCGAACAGCCACCGCAACAAGCGCGAGCGGCGTGGCATCAAGGCCTTATTTCAGGCTTTGCGCACCATGGGCTACGGCGGTAGTTCAACGCCTGTGTACCGGTTTGCCCGGCGCTGGAGGAGGTGACGCATATCAAACTGGCCGCCAGCCGGGCGTTCTTGCTGGTGGCCTACTTCACGCAAACACAGGAGATGCTGTTTGATGCCCATGCCAGGGGCTTTGCCGTGTTTGGCCGCGTGCCCAAACGGGGCATCTACGACAACATGAAGACGGCGGTGGACAAGATTGGCAGGAGCAAGCAGCGTAGTATCAACGCGCGGTTTGAGGCGATGAAGGGGCATTATTTGCTTGATCCCGAGTTTTGCTACCGTGCGGCTGGGTCGGAGAAGGGCATCATCGAGAAGAACGTGCAAGACCGCAGCAGAGGGGTGGTTCGCGAAATCACTGAGCGGCGCTGGAGCACTCTGGCCGAGCTCAATGACTGGCTCCAGCGTTCCTGCCAAGATGCCTGGCAGCAGTTGGCACACCCAGAGTGGCCCGCGCTGAGCATTGCCGATGTTTGGCAAGATGAGGCGAGCCGCTTGATGCCTTGCGCTTTTTGTGCGCCGTTTCTCCGAGAAACGTAGGGGCTTGCGCGAAGGCGTAACCCGAGATGCTAATAGATATAATAAGAATTACGAAGCCGCCGCTAAACGCCTCAAGGTCACAAAGGGTTAATGCAATGAATTGCTATTCACGTCGAACGACCTTAAAACGTTTGGTACGAGCGAGCGCTGTCTCTTTCTACTCAATGCCGTTTCGTCATACAGCGCTTCGTGCCTTGATGGGATTTGCCGCTCTTACGAAGCTCGATGCTAAAGCTTCTCAGACGGTCGCGGGTAAGGCCTCTAACAGTGGGCCTTCTCGTGAGCAGATTGTTGGGCAAGTATTGACTCCGCCGCGAGCGACCAAAGTACCCAAAGATGTCTCAGTTCATGGCGATGAGCGCACAGATCCGTACTTTTGGCTTCGGGAACGTGATAACCCTCGCGTTGTCGAGCACTTGAAAGCTGAGGCCGATTACACGAGGCATTGGTTTGAACCGCTCGATGGCTTGGTGGATCGGCTATACGCAGAGATGCTTGGCCGAATCCAGCAAAGTGACGAATCGGTATGGTTGCGCGATGGGAACTGGTGGTACGCGACTCAGACCGTCGAAGGCTTGCAATATGGGCAATTGCTGCGTCGTGAAGCGCGGGCAGGTGAGGTCGATGTTGATCGAAGCAAGCCAGCGCAACTATTGCTCGATCTCAACACACTGGCACAGGGTAGGGCTTTTGCCGCCGTGGGCCTTGCCCAATGGAGCCCAGACGGTCGCTTTCTTGCCTACACGATCGATTTCAGCGGCAGCCGCGATTATGAGCTAAGGGTTCGCAATCTTGCCACTCAAGACGAGTTAACTTGGAAAAATCAGAGCGTTTCGGGCCTTGCATGGTCGGCTGATTCAAAGCAGCTATGGTTTGTTTCGCAAAATGCGGCGTTGCGGAGTGATCGGCTTTTTCGTTGCGCGGTCGACCGTCCTGGTTCCGAAGAACTCGTCTACAAGGAAGATGATGTTTTATTTAATCTGGATGTGAGTTATAGCCACGACCGACGCTTCTTAATACTTACGAGCTTCGCAAAAGACACCTTCGAACAGCGGCTCATCGACGCAAAGCATCCAAGCGCTAAGCCTCAGCTGATCATGCGTAGACGTCGCGGTCAGGAATATTTGGCGATGCCCCAAGGCGATGGCTTTTTGGTGCGTATCAACGACCATGGGCCAAACTTTCGACTATTGTTTGTTAAAAGATCTAACAAACTAAACGATGATGGGTTGATTGATCCAACGCAAATCGCGCAGGCGACAGAGCTTGTGGCCCACCGTCAACACGCATCGATTGAAAGCTTCCAGCTTTTTCGCAGGTACTTGGTTGTGCAAGTTAGGGAGGCTGGTCGCGTTTGTTTGAAGGTTATGGATTTTCAGACAAGACAGTGGCGCGATATTGATTTTTCAGAGCCTTCCTATCAAGCTAGCCTTCTTGAACCAGCACTCAGCCTTGGACCAGGCAGTGAACTGCCCGGCTTGAATCTTCAGTTTGCGAGCGACTTACTTCGCTTTAGTTATACCTCGCTGACAACACCGATGAGCGTTTACGAGGTCGATTTAAGGACCATGTCTCGTCGAATCATTAAGCAACAGCCCGTCCTTGGCGTTTTGCGTCCAGAGGCACTTCGCGCCGAACGACTCATGGCCAAGGCCTCCGATGGTAGCTTGATTCCAATTTCACTGGTCTATAAGAGCTCGCAAAAAGCTCAGGGAAGGCGGCCACTGCTGCTTATCGGGTATGGGAGCTACGGTTATCCCTTAGATCCGCGGTTCAATCTGCCTGCCTTATCGCTTTTGGATCGTGGTGTGGTCTTGGCAATCGCTCATGTGCGCGGTGGTGGCGACTTGGGGAGAGCTTGGTATTTACAAGGCAAGCTCGACCGCAAAATGAACACCTTCACTGACTTTATAGCTGTTGCCGAACACTTAATTGCGAAACAATGGACATCAGCCGAGCAGCTAATCATTTCGGGAGCGAGTGCCGGTGGCTTGCTCATGGGTGCGGCGGTTAATCTCAGGCCCGAACTATTTCGTGCCGTCGTGGCTGAAGTGCCCTTTGTTGATGTTATCAACACCATGCTTGATGAGAGTCTTCCACTGACAACCGAAGAGTTTATTGAATGGGGTAATCCAAAGATCAAGCGCGAGTACGACTGGTTGCGTGCATATAGTCCCTATGACAATCTGGTATCTCGCAACTATCCCGCGATGCTGGTTCGTGCGGCGCTAAATGACAGTCAGGTACCCTTTTGGGAGGCTGCTAAATATGTTGCCAGGCTGCGCGAACTTAAAACCGACAATAACGTTCTTTTATTCGATATTAATCTGCATGCAGGGCACGGCGGCTCGTCTGGGCGATACGATGCGCTTCGAGAACGTGCTAAGGTTTATGCGTTTATGCTCTCTCAGTGGGGATTGAATTAGTCTTTTCGGCTTGTCGTACGTAGGATGAGACCCGGAGCAACCGCATTGTAAATCGCAAGCGGCAGCGCCAATTCCTAGGGCTCAACCATGCGGCTGTTTAAGCTAAAGGCTTTGGGGGATATGCTGAGGTCGAACACGATGAACGCTTCATGATGATGCGTCGCGCCTGAGATGCCATACGAAAGACGTCAGAGCTTGGAACGTACATGGGTTGACAACAGTTCAAGAACCATATCGCCATCATGGCTATAAATATGAGTATGAGCTACAGCGGTGTATTTGCCTTGGTGGGTAATCGAGGTATTCGAGCTTAGCTGGTGCCCCTGACCGGGACTGATGAAGGCCGCATTCAAGGTAGAGAGTCTCCAAGATTCGCCGAGACTAGCCTGTGCGCTGGCCATCCCAAAGCCCAATGTGATGCCGCCTTGAACATGGCCTACACGATTACCCAGATGCGGGCCGTTGGGCAAAACGCCTTGACAGCCTTGCGCGTTCGGTTCAAAGCCCTGGTTGAGAAAATGCTCAAAGAAATGCTCGCTCGGATCTGTCCCGGAACCCTCACATCGCGCCAGGCAATCAAGGCCGTGCTGGAGAATTTGCGACTCGTCGGCATTGAGCAATGTATCGGGAAGGAGATCGGGCGCTTCGGGCGCTGGCTGATTGATCCATGCAATCGGTGAAAGTTTTTTGTCGCTCGGGGCTGGGAGCACCATGAAGCTGCCAAGCCCACTTGCAACAAGGCCTTGTTCGCTATAAATTTGGACTGTACTCTGACCAAGCCTGCCTTTGGCCTCACGATGAAAGCCAAGCAGTTTGCCGTTGGCGTTTAAAAACTCGAAGGCTTGCGCACCGGTCCATTGAAGATTGATTGACACCGTGGCGAGTCGAGTGGCCGGATCGTCTGCAGTTCGGATGGCGCTTGCCATGGCGAAGTCGGCAAGCACAGCAAAAGCACTCGGGTGAATGCGCCCGCCAACTTCGGTCAGCTGAGGGCTTGCACGCAGGCTGACCAATGCATGACCCTTTCGCACGTCCTCGAAGCGCAAGTCGAGGAAATTGCCGCAAAAGTGATAGCCCGGGACCCGGTTTAAAGCGATGGCGCGGCGAAGCTTGGCGAGGATCAAATGATCGAGCGAAACAGTGTCCATGTCAGCAAATGGGGCCTTCCCATCAAAGGGTCTGCCCCTCGAGAACTTTATAGGTACTTGAAGGCTAGGGCCGCCACTAAGGTTGGCAGAGCAGCCGCTGCAAATAAGCCCGCCGCACTAATGGCCTCCTCGTCAAAGTAGCCTTTAAGAATCGCAAAGCCAGCTGGGTTGGGGGCATTTGCAATCACCGTCAAGCCACCGCCAGTGACCGCGCCTGCAACCAGGGCGTATTTGAACTCCGGGCTTAGCCCTTCAACCAAAGAACCGAGGTAGGTAAGTGCTGCATTGTCGGTAATGGCAGTGAGGCCGGTCGCTGCCCAAAACACAGTGTCTGGTGACATGCTGCGAAGCAAGCCTTCGAGCCACCATTGTTGTTGCCCGCCAAGTACGACCAATCCTGCCAAGAAGAAGGCGACCAGCAAGCCCTCACGAAGGATCAGCCTATCCTGGTATTGGGGGTAAGCGGTAGCCACCCCCATGAAGAGCAGGAATAAACCCATGAATGCAGAGGGGTGGTGAGCAAAAACCACCACGCCAGCGAGTAGCAAAATATGAAAGCCATAAATGACAAAAGGGATAGGCTCGTGTTTGGCAGTCATCGGATTCGGGCCCGCCTCGCTATGGTCGTTCATTCTGATGGTCGCAAGTTCGCGGTAAAAAAGAAGGGTTACCACGCTAGCATTCACAAACACAGCGAGCGCTGCGCGCCAGCCGAAGTGAGTCATCATGAAGGGAAGATCCCAGCCCCATTTAGCTGCCACCATGAGGACTGGTGGCGCAGCAAAAGGTGTGAGGGTGCCGCCGATCGATATGTTGACAAACAATACCCCGAGTGCCGCGTACTTCAGTCGGTTGGATGGATTTTTTGTGTAGAGACCGTCGCGTAACATCAGCGCAGCAAGCGTCATCGCGGCAGGTTCGGTGATGAAGGAGCCGAGCAGAGGAATCACCGATAGCGCGAGGAAAAAGTAGGCGACAACGCCTGGTAAGGGCAGCGCGCTTGCTAACCTCAGTACGATGCCGCGCGTGAGCTCCAATATTGGTCGACTTGCGGCAATCACCATAATTGCAAACACGAACATGGGTTCGGTGAAATTGCGTGAGTCAAGGTACTCGGTTGCGGGCTTAAAGCCAAGTGTTGCCAGCATCACGGCCACGAGAATAATGGCCCAAAAGCCGAAGACCACCTCAACTTCACCAAGCAAATGCCACACCCCTGCATGTTGGGGTCTGGTGTGGGCAAGATGCTCAAAAAACTTGGTTGAAAATGTATGCAGCACGGCGATTGCAAATATGCCGGCACCAATCCACTGAATCGATTCCACGAAAGGTTCTCCTTGGTTAAGCTTCGCGAGCTTGCTTGCGGTCTTTTTGGAACGAATACTCGAACCTGCCACAATCATTGGGGTCAAGGATCGCCTAAAGACAGGTGCATGGCAACATAATTCCCCACTCATTGACAACGCTTTCAGGGAGCCTTTGGTCAATCATGTATGCATTTCGATACCAACGCCCTTCATCCGTTGAAGCGGCGCTTGAACTGGTGTCTTCCGACGAGGAGGCGAAATACCTCGCTGGTGGCATGACCCTTATTCCTGCGTTAAAGCACCGGCTCGCCTCGCCGAGCACACTTATTGATATAGCGAGGATCCCAAGCCTTCATGTTTGCGAGCGCATCGGTACAGCCGCTGGTGTGGTGTGGCGCCTTGGAGCAGCGCTGAGGCATGTTGAGGTCGCTCAGCATGCTGGTCTTGCAGGTGATTTGCCTGCGCTCACGCGCTTAGCCGCTGGGATTGGCGATCCACAGGTTCGTGCTCGTGGAACCATCGGTGGTTCGGTTGCCAACAATGACCCGGCGGCAGACTACCCCAGCTCCCTACTAGCGCTTGGGGCAGTCGTCGTTACCGACCGGCGACGCTTGGCGGCCGAGGACTTTTTTCAAGGTATGTTTACAACGGCACTTGAAGAACGGGAAATGATTGTTGCGGTCGAGTTCCCCCTGCCGCGTCGAGCCGCTTATGCGAAGTTCCCTCACCCGGCAACTGGCTATGCGATGGCTGGCGTATTCGTCGCCGAGCATCAGGACGGCAGTTGGCGGGTCGCGGTCACCGGCGTCGGTGCGGGCGTTTTCCGATGGGAGGCTGCAGAAGCGGCGATCGCTGCGGGCGATCCTGTGCCCTCGCTTGAGCGTGATGACTTGATGGAAGATATGCACGCACCAGGTGCGTATCGCGCCCATTTGGCATCGGTGATGCTTGCCAAAGCGCGTAGTCAATTATCGACCGGAGTGTAGTTCGAATGAAAATTAGCCTGACAATCAATGGCGTGCAAAAAGAAGTTGATGTTGAAGAGCGGACATTGCTTGCTGATCTTTTGCGCGATCAATTGGCCCTGACCGGCACGCATATAGGTTGCGACACCAGCCAATGCGGCTGTTGTACGGTCCACCTCGACGGTGAAGCGGTCAAGTCCTGCACCATGCTCGCCGTTCAAGCCGAGGGTTGCTCCGTGCTTACGATTGAGGGATTAGCGCAGTCCTATGCGGTATCGGATGGGGCGGGCATGTCTCGAGAACTTAGCCGTGATCGCAAAGCTGTGTGGAAGGACCAGGCTGCTTCGAGCAGCGCCGCCGGCATCTCTGCGCTTGAGGTTCATCCGGTTCAGGCGGCTTTCGCAGCTTGCCACGGCTTGCAGTGCGGCTTTTGTACCCCGGGCATGATCATGGCCAGTACAGACTTATTGCGACGCCACCCCGATCCGAGCGATGAGCAGATTTTGGAGGGCTTGGCGGGAAATCTTTGTCGTTGCACGGGTTATGTCAACATCGTTAAGGCAGTCAAGCAAGCCGCGGCTCAGATGCGTGAATCGCTGACTGCAAGGAGTAGCCGATGAATGCAGCTAGCCCAATGAGACAGCCACAAAGCACTGACTTCCGCTTTCCCGAAGGCATCGAGCCTGCGCGCCAGGAGGATTTGCGTTTGGTAACGGGCACAGGCCGCTATGCGGCCGATTGGATTTATCCCGGGATGCTCCATGCCTATGTGATCCGCTCGCAAGTTGCCCACGCCCTCATACGGAAAGCTGATTATTCGGCGGTGCGCGAAGCGCCGGGTGTGGTGGCTGTACTGACGGCAAGCGATGTGGCCGAGGCGGGTTTTGCTTCGCTTCCGAATGCGGTGACCAATAAGGCTCGGGATGGCAGCCCTCAAAAACAGGCGCTTATGCCGGTATTAGCCTCTGACAAAGTCCTTTTTGCTGGCCAGCCCATCGCTATGGTGATCGCGAGCACTGCTCGGGCTGCGCAGGACGCTGCAGAACTAGCGGTCTTGGATTTTGAGGAGTTGCCGGCAGTGGCGACGGTAAGCGACGCGCTCGCAGATGGTGCCCCGCAACTGCATTCAGAGGCAGCTCGCAACCTCTCGCTGCGTTTTGAAGCCGGCGACCCTGAGGCGGTTGAACAGGCCTTCGCAGCGGCTCGTTTTGTCAGCAAGTTGAGGGTGGAGAGCCAACGGCTAATTCCGTCGCCGATGGAGCCACGCGCTGTGGTGGCTATCCACGACTCGGAGATGCAAAAAACCCGTCTACACGCGCCAAACCAAGGCATGGTGGGCATGCTCAACTACTTGGTGGCCATTACTAAGTGGCCCGCCGAGTCGATTGAGGTGCTCGCGCAAGACGTGGGCGGCTCCTTCGGCATCCGAAGCGGGGCATTCAGCGAACATGTGCTGGTCATGCTCGCGGCGCGAAAGCTCGCAAAGCCCATACGATGGGTTGGTTCTCGTTCCGAAGTTTTTTTGTCCGATTTTCACGGCCGAGCTTTAGCGCTTGAGGGTTCGATTGCCATGGACGAACAAGGCCGCTTCTTGGCGATCCGCTTTGAAGACGAAGTTGATTTAGGCGCTTATAACTGTTACTTCAGCACCCATATCGGTACCCGCAACCTGTCGATCACCATGGGCGGTGTCTACAAGGTGCCTGCGCTAGCCATGAGATCGAACCTGGTTTTCACCAACACGGTGCCGATTTCTGCTTATCGTGGAGCAGGGCGACCCGATATCGCTTATGCCATTGAACGACTTGTTGATCACGCTGCGCACGAGCATGGATTTGACCCCGTCGCGCTACGGCGATTGAACTTCATTAGCCGAGATGCCTTTCCCTACACCACGGCCAACGGCACGGTTTACGATAGCGGCGACTTCGACAAGGTCCTCGATCGTGCACTGGCATTGTCGGACTACGAAGGCTTTCGGGCGCGTCAGCAGGCAAGCGCCGCACAGGGAAAGCTGCGCGGTATCGGTCTTGCGTTTTACCTCGAAGCATCCGGGCCGGGCGGCGCACCCAAAGACCAAGTGGAGGCACGTTTTTCTCCCGACGGACATATGACGGTTTATGCAGTCACGGGCGCTTCGGGCCAGGGTCATGAGACCTCGTTTGCACAAATTATTGAGTCGGAACTTGGCTGGCCAGCGACAAGAGTTCGCTATCGTGCAGGCGATCCTGCGCATCAACTCATTGGCAATAGCACAGGTGGTTCTCGAACCCTATACGGTGCAGGAAGTGCGGTCAAAGCGATGTGTGCAGCGCTGGTCGCGAAACTGAAGCCGCATGCTGCCCGAAAACTTGGTCTCGCCGAAGATGCTATAGCTTTTGAAAATGCTGCTTTTCATATCGTTACAAAAAACTCGGAGCTTGCAGGCCCACTTCATGTTGAAAGCTTGATTGATGAAATGATGGCCGCTGGTCTGGCAAGCGAACTCGAGGTCATCGGTGAAGCGACCTCGGGTTCGACGTTTCCAAACGGGTGCCACTGTGCGGAGGTTGAAATCGATCCCGACACCGGCGTTACCCAGCTTTTAAACTATATCGCTGTCGATGATTTGGGCAAAGTGATCTCACCGCAACTGGTTCAGGGACAGGTCCATGGTGGCGTTGTTCAAGGTTGGGGTCAGGCGTTTTGCGAGCACGCGATTTACGACCCAGGTAGCGCCCAATTGCTGAGCGGATCGTATATGGACTATGCCATGCCCCGCGCTGGTTGTGTCAGTTCGATTCATAACGACACGATTAACGTGCCCACAAGCCTCAACCTTTTAGGTTCAAAAGGTGTTGGGGAATCGGGCTGTTCCGGCTCGTTGCCCGCGCTTGCCAACGCAGTCATTGCAGCGCTAAGGCCGCTTGGGGTAAGCAGCATGGATATGCCTTTCACGCCGCCCAAAGTCTGGGCGGCGATCAGGCAGTCGGATCATGGCGCCTAAGTCGATGGCCATGCTGGCGGGTGAAGCTGCGCTGGTCACGGGTGCTGGTAATGGCATTGGCCGTGCGATGTGTCATGAGCTTGCTGCTGAGGGCGCAAAATTGTTCCTCGTAGACCTTGATGCCTCCCGATTAGCGGCAAGCCTCAGTGCCCTTAGCGATGCGGGTGCGGAGGCTGATGGCGCGGTGATTGATTTGTCGGTCGCAGGCTCAGGTGTCATGGCGGTCGAGCATGCTGTATCGCGTTTCGGAGCGATCCAAATGCTTGTACATGCTGCATCGCCGCCCCGATCCGAACTCGACCGTTGGGATGTGGTCAGTGATGAAACCTGGGATGCGATGTACCGAGTCAATGTTTCCGAGGGTTTTCATATGGCAAGGCATTTGGCAAAAGATCTGATTACTAGATCGATGCCGGGACGAATGCTCTTTGTGACGTCCTTACACGCCACGACGCCAAGAAATTTGCTTCATTACTCCACGAGTAAGTCAGCGATGCTCATGCTTGTGAAAGAACTCGCTCGTAGCCTCGCAAGGCATGGCATTCGGGTTAATGCATTAACCCCTGGTGCGATCGCTGCCGGTGGATTCAAGCCCAACCCAAGTTTGCAGGCCAAAATTCCTATGCAAAGGTTAGGCGAGTCGGCAGACGTTGCAGCCATGGGGATCACGCTATTGATTGATCGCTTTTCGCGCTATGTGACGGGCAGTGAAATTCTGGTCGATGGTGGCTTAGGACTTTATAACTGGTTTGATCCGCACGATAACTAAGGCGATATACAAGCTATGACACTGATTCATCGATGTCAATGTCGTTTTGGCCAACTTATAAATACCAGCGCTGCAATCACGACGGCTGCTCCAGTGATTTGTATGGCTTTGACTGACTGATCAAGGATTAGCCAACCCATAGCCATGGCAGCAACGGGTTCAAAATTAAAAAATGGCGCCGCCTTGACTGGGCCAATTTTTGGAACAGCAATCAGCAAGGTACTAAAGGCGCTGCCATAAAGCAGGGTAAGGATCACGACTGCAAGCCAACCCGTACGATCAGCAGGCATGGTCAAACCGCCTACCGCAAGACCAGCACTTAGGCTAGCAACACCGACGATGCTTAGGGTGCACAGGGCGCGCACCTTGCCTTCAATCGGCGTAAGCCAACGCTGGGTGAGCGCCATGATCAACGCCATGCTTAGCCCCGCGGCCAGCGCAAAACCGATGCCAGCCAGAAATCGATGGTCCCAGGATGCTAGCTCCAGGCCCCTTGAGGGGGCGTCGAGTACCAACATCAGGCCACCTAGTGCGATCGGCATGCCAATCCAGGCGCGGCGACTCGGGCGATCACCGCCAAGGCCCCAGGACAGGAAACCTAGCATCATGGGAAAAAGGTTGAAAACCAGCAAGGCAAGTGCTACCGGCATACGCTGTACCGCTGAGTAAAGAAAAAAGCTTTGAGCGCTCACAAGTAAGCCCACCGCAAGCGCCTTCAAACGTAGCTCATCGGGAATCAAGATGCGCTGACGAATCAGCAAGAGCCAGCAGCCCAGGACGACTGCTGTTCCCGCCGAGCGCATGCTCACGGCAAAAAGTACGCTTGTGCCGTGATCAAAAGCGACGCGCGCAGCGATATGGTTTGCGCCGAGCGTGGTCGCTAACAAGAGGATGAGTGCGATCTGTCCTGTCGAGATCGCTGACCCGCTGATGCTTGGCCTTTGTGCTGCTTCAGGGCTTGACTGGGGCGTCAACGCAGCCAGCCCTTGCGCCTGAACCACCAAAATGGCACAACGACCGACACCACCATCAAGCCCAGTGCAAATGGATAACCCCATTCCTTTCCGAGTTCGGGCATGTGCTGAAAATTCATCCCGTAAATACTCGCAATCAAGGTGGGGGGGAGCATAGCAACCGAAGCGACCGAGAAGATCTTAATGATTTTGTTTTGGTTGATGTTCACAAAGCCAATGGTTGCGTCCATCAAAAAGTTCAATTTATCGAACAAAAATTCCGTGTGGCTATCGAGGGAATCAATATCACGCAAAATCTGACGGGCGTCTTCGAATTGGTCGGCGCTTAAAAGGCGCGCACGCATGAGAAAAGACACCGCTCGGCGCGTGTCCATGACATTGCGGCGAATCCGGCCATTTAAATCCTCTTCCTTAGCGATGCTCGCCAGAATCGATGCTGCAATGCTGTCATTGAGTTCATCGTCGAGTACGCGGCGTGAAAACTCATCGAGCCGCTCATACATGTCTTCAAGCGCATCGGCAGAGTATTCCACGTCGGCCGAATAAAGCTCCATCAGTACATCTTTTGCATCGCCTACATAACCCGGTTGCCGACGTGCACGCATACGCAGTAGCCGAAACACGGGCAAATCCTCACGGTGAACCGAAAAGAGAATCTCGTTTCTGATAACGAATGCGACGCGGATGTTTTCGCTACCTTCCTCATCGTCTTGCAGGATAAAGTCGGTTCGAATGTGCAATTCGCCTTCGGGCTCCTCAAAAAAGCGCGCACTTGCCTCGATATCACCCGAATCAGCCTCGTTGGGAAGTCGAAATCCAAACACCTGCTCAGCCCAGGCATTTTCTTCATCGGTCGCATCGACAAAGTCGACCCAGACAGGCTTGCAATGGAGCAAGTCCTCCAGTGCATCGATTTGCACTTGCTGCAATCGGCCTTGTTCGAGAGAGAATGCGTTGATCATGATTGGCGAATTTTCGCGGGATTGTAGGCCTTAATCGTGACAAGGCGGCAGCGATCGTGGTCTAGCCACTTAAGTGCTTACCAACTGCGCTAGAAATCGTCTTGCACTGGGGGCTTTCAGCCGCGGTTTCAGTTCTCGGTGCATACGACCATTATGGATGCGCCGCGACTCCTGCATAAACGACCACATCATAGGGCTTACCGCTTGCTTTACAGCCTCAGCTGAGACACGCGGTACGGCAGGTAAGTTGTAGAGCTTGGCAAGATGGTCGAACCATTCGCCCATTTGTATGGGTTCGCTATCGACCGTAGCGTAAAGGCGAGCTGGCGGCGACCGAAAGAGGCAAAGCCAGAGGATCATCGCCAAATCATCGGCGTGTATGTGATTGCTAAAACTATCTTCGGAGGCCCTTAGGCAGGGCTTGCCCTGGCGGATCCTCTCGAGGGGAAGCCGGTCTTCGGCATATATGCCGGGCACCCGCAAGCGCACGGCGTGGAACGCTGCCAACCATTGTTGTTCAGCGCTTAAGCGTCGCAGGCTGCGTGCCTGGCTCGGACGTGGATAAAAGCATTCGTCAATCCAAGCACCTTGCGAATCGCCAAACACACCGGTTGTACTCACATAAATCAGCTTTGCGTCGCTGCTTTTCGAGCGCAATTGCGCAATCAGCAACTTGCTTCGAAGATCCTGATGGGCTGAGCGCTCTGACGGCGGAGCCAACACAATGACCCATGATGCGATCGCAGCCAAGCGCTTAACCGAAATCGGATTGTCAAGATCGATCAGCATAGGCATTGCGCCAGCATGGCGAATTGCAGTTGCTTGTTCGGGTCGTCGCGCTGTTGCGATGATTTGCAAGCGATCA
>JACCEB010297786.1_pt1 | contig 36138 bp, 25 predicted proteins | sample 7454761 | NCBI WGS metagenome assembly JACCEB01 (sample SAMN15323454, study PRJNA562643) | freshwater metagenome | isolation source: river surface water | place: USA:Blue River Watershed | collected 2017-08-18
AGAAGGAAGAGAAGCACGGACAAACCAGAGAGGAGGGGGGGGGGGGTGAACCGAGTTGAAGCGTACGGAGAAAAAGTTTACCAGTTTGTGAGGGTTTTCAATGTGGCCCAGAATTCGTTTTGTTTGGCTTGACTCTTTTCCGTTTGTTGTGCGTAATAGTGCGCCACCGCCGCACTAGCTTCTTTCTCCTTCTCTTCGCGGAGCATCAATTCGCGCTTGGCGGCCTCTTTCTCCATGGGCGTCAATGTCTGTGCAGAGCGGTGCTGCTGGTATTCTTCCACCGAGCGAAATTGGGGGCGGCGGCGAAAGTCTTCCTCCGTGACGGGAATGACCGATTCCGTGTACGCCTGTTTGAGGTCGGTGTACGCCGTTTCGTTGCTGCCGAACGGGGAGCTGAACGCGTCGCTGGCAGGCATCAGTGCACTGGCGGACGTGCCTGGGGCGGAACACCACTCTTGCACCCCGCTGTACACCACCATCGACTGCACCTGTTTCTTGTGGCGTTCCATGTTGCGCGCCATCTCCTCCTTCGAGCCGCCCGAAGGACCCGTGAACACGTCCTGGTCGGAACGCAACCAGTCTTCGTACCCTTTGTCGGTGGGGTCGTCCACCCGATGCTTGTCGAAGGCTTCGTTGAACCACTGGTTGAAACTGCCGCCGCGCTTTTCCATGCCGTCCATCGCCCGGGACACCAGCGTCTGTTTCTCGCGCTCCACAAAGTCTTCCCGTTCGCGGCGGGAAGCGTCTGCGCTGCGACCCGTGCTGCGCTGAAACTCGGCGATGGCTTCCAACTTGGCGTAGGCCTTGGTGAAAAAGTCAAAGTACTCTTGGGGCAAATGCGACTTGTCCGGATGCGACATCAACACCCATCGCTTGCACTCCTTCAGTGTGTCGGCGGTGAGTGTCGCCGACGTGGCCATGCCAAACAGACGGAACAAATCTTCATGTGTGTAATGCGCCAAATTCAAGTCAATTTCCACATATTGCTTGCGCTCCATCGCTATTTTACTACCACCACCACCCTCCGCGCGCGAATGCGCAGCAGAAGAGGAAGAGGAAGAAGAGGAAGAGGAAGTGTATTGGCCATATTCACTGCGCCATTCGCCAAACGGGGTTTGCGACGGGGCATTGTTCGAGTCGTGGATGCGCACACCACCCTTGCCGCATTGTGTCATGGTGTACGGGTTGTATTGCAAAGAGGAGGGAACTTGTCTTTGGCGTGAAGAGGACATGGTTGGCGTTGGTTGTGTGGCACATGCGGGTCCGAGAGACAGTGAATTGCCTTAATGCGGGAAAAGAAAACGTGCATTTCAAACGGCCTTGGATTTTGCTTTGAAGTTGGATTTGGCCTTGGAATTGGATTTGGCCTTGTGTTTAGTGTAGGAGGAGGAGGAGGAGGCGGAGGCGGTGGAAGAAGAAGTGGAAGAAGATGATTGCAATGGCAAACATCTTGACCAGCCGAGATGCATCGATTCACTGGAGTGCACCGCGCCAGCAGCACCACTCGTGGGATTGTATTTGGTGAAAAACTGTTTCTCCACATCCATTTCGCGCACACGATGTGCGTACGTTTCGCTGCGCATCCACTCGTCCATTTCCGTGTGCATTTTGGAGATGGAGTCCTCGCGTGCTTTCATCTTTTCTTCAAGCGACATTTGCTCCACGTGTTTTTGGTTGGCGTTGCCGTTTTGCAGGCGCCGTATGCCAACGAAGTGCATCTGGAAACAAATGCGGCTTTGGGGGAGGCGCATGTGGTTGGTCAAGAACGACACGGCGCGTGCTCGGAATGCCACCTTGGTTTCTTTGTCAACAATGTGGAATGCCGCGCACAAATCGTCGCACACATCCGACACCTTGGCAGTGTACGCAGGCTTGTGCATCACCAAATAGTGTTTGCGAATGTGTCTTTCAATCTTGTCCTGTTCTTGGAAAGTGGTGTAGTTGTCTTCCATTTGGCGCACGATCGCTTTGATTTGGAAGGACACCGACAGCAGCACCTCGTTGAGATGTTGAACGGATTCAAATCGGCCGCGTTGCAAGTTCGACTCGATGATGTCGCATACCTCCGCGCATCCCGTGGTGGCAGTGAACATCTCGCCGAAGCCGTAGTACGGATGTGTGGACAACAGCTCCACTTCCTTGTTCGAAGGATTGGCGAGCACCAAGGTGCGCAGAGATGGATAGTGCCAAATCACCACCAATTTGGTGCTCGATGCGTCTTTGATCGGCTCCTTGCGAGGGACGATGACGTCCATTGTCTCGCCGCTGGCGGGAGCACAGTTGCTGCCGAAGGATGGACACAGTACATCATAGTCCTGGTTGTAACAAACCACACGACATCCATCATTCGCTCCCGTGTGTTCCTCCCCACGTTGCTCGTCGTCGTGCGCGCCGCGCCACTCCTCAAACGGGAGTGCGAACGAGGAAGATTTGGACACCGGGGCTGCATCCGCAAAACACGTGGAACGGAAGGAGGATGAGGAAGATGACGATGTGGAAGAGGCAGAAGAAGATAACCGGGCTTGTTTGCGCTGGTGGTCTTGGCACTTGCTGCAAAGATCCACGTCGGTGTACCACACCAAGTTTGCGGGCACTTTCACCCCATGCTTCAACACGAAGGGTTTTTTGGCGACAGTGGGTGCTGAGGGATTGTGATACGAGCTGCTGCTGCTGCTGCGCCACTTTTCCAACTCTTTCGAAATGGAGAGTGCGTCGCTCAGCATCCCTTTCACGCCCTTGGTGCTCTCGATGCCTTCCTCGTCTTCGGCATCCTCTATCTCTGCTCCGCCGTAGTCCACGTGCAATACGCCGTTGTCGTCAGTGAATGCAAACTTTTTGTCGGCGCCAGGTGCGTGAGACGAAATGTGGAAAGGTCCGGGGAGTTTGCCGGGAGTGACGTCGGGGTCTTTGCGTATCGACTGCTGGAAAGGTGGAGGAGAAGGAAAAGTGGGAGGCATTTGGTCATGCGCGTCGAAGAAGCAATTGTGTTCAGGCATCACGGGCATGGGAATGACGTGTTTTGGCGCAGACAATTTTGCGAACACTTTGCGCGCCGCATCCATCTCTTGTTCCATCAGTCGTTGCATGATGCGGCGCGGCAACCATCCGTGGACGTACCATTGCTTTGCGCGACAGTCGATGGGGGCGTCTTCTTGGATGGCATCAAAGGACACGCACAACGGAAGGGTGACGCGGAGAGGCTCGACATTCCAGGTCAAGTCACATTGTTCGTACCAGTCCATCATGGTGGCGCGAGATGTGTCGCCCAAGGTGAGCACAGGCGAAAAGGTGTCGTCGTCGTGGTGCATCAAGGCAATGGTCCGCGGTTCCACATCGGGAAAATGGATTGCTTCTGCCGCGCGTTCAAGTGCGATGCGTGTGTTCATCAGCAGAATGTCGACGGTGCTGGTGGGTGGACACTCGACGGGTGTTCCGTCTTGTGGTTGTTGCTGCTGGGCTTGTTGCGCCAAGCTGGTTTTCTGTTGCTCGAATTGTTGGTTCAGCAGACAAGACAAGGACACCACGTGCGACCAATCCAAGGCTTCGTTCCTCCACCAACTAGCGTGGTTCATGGCCATGGCTCCCCTTTCCTCGCGCACAGGCAACTTTGCGCTTTCTGTGTTCATCTTGCTGCTGTTCGCAGCGGTGGAGGCGGTGGAGGCGGTGCCATTGGGTGTCAATGTGGATGGTGCGCAGGGGAAGGAGGATGACGGAGGGACAGACCATGCGGAGAAGCTTGTCGCGGAAAAGAGCGATTGTTCCTTCGATGTATTTGTGTGCGTCTTCAATCTGTTGTCGATATCGACTGGATCGTCGTCATCATCGTCATCATCATCTTCGGTGTCGTCGTTAACTTCGGCGTTGTTGCCCGCAGAGTTCATGTTGTTGATCCACGTGGGGTTGGTGCGACCATTGGCAGCAGTGGGGGGCGTGGCAATTGCTGCACGGATGGCTGCACTAATCATGGAACTGCCACCGTCACAGTCATCGCCGTTCCCACCAACATCACAGTTGAACGGCGTGACAATCGTGGACATGGATGGAGTTGCGACTCGAAGCAGTGCACTTTTGAAGATGCTGGTGCTGTCGGAAGAAGTGGAAGCGGAAGCGGAAGTGGAGGTGGAAGTGGAGGTGGAAGTGGAGGTGGAAGTGGAGGTGGAAGTGGAAGTGGAAGTGGAAGTGGAAGCGGAAGTGGAGGCGGCAAAGAATGCGGCGTCTTCTGCATCCGCGGCGCCGGAGGCAGCCTCTGCAGGTGAGTGAAAGGTGGTTGGTAGTGGGTTGTGGGATGAGGAAGACATGGCTGGCTGCGATTGCGCAAGTGGTGGTTGGACAGAGAGAAAATTGGGTGGTTTGACAGACAAACAGACAGACAAATGAAGCGGGAAACTTCTCCTTGGAAATGTGTGCATACACCTTGCCAAGCATTCTTAAAGTTCATTTTTAAACGCACCGCGAGTTGTTGGAACGGCAAAATATGTCGCAAATCGAAAATTATGCGAACGGAGGAGCAGGGAGTTGTGAGGGAAATGAGATGGGATGGAAAAGTGGAAGGTTTAAATGTCGATGCTCATGACATTGTTGGTGCTGCTGCGTTTGCGGCGATTGCTGCGTTTGACGCTGCTGCTGTTTACAGATGCGCCACCGTCCATGTTGAAAGATGCGACGGAAACAGGTGAGCCGGGTACGGAGGATTGGGATGGAGGGTTTTGTCCCCGAGTGTTTTGAGCGGAGGGGGTAGATGCTGCTGCTGTTGCTGCTGCTGGCGGCACGGAGATGGTGCGCGTTTTCAATCCTGACAAAATGTCTGAAATGTCACCGGGGCCACGCATTTCAGTGCGTGCGCGCTTGTTGTTGTTGTTGTTGTTGTTGACATTGTTCCCTTGACTGTTTTGGAACAATTCGGGATGAGCGTGTTGGTTGTTGCCAGGACGAACCAAGGGAGGGGGCGCGGCATATGGACCTTGGGTTGCAATCGGTGGTGGAGGACCTGGTCCACGACGTGGGGCGGGATCAGGCATCGCTGGACCACCGACAATGCGACTGCCGCCGCTGCTGCTACTTCCTCCTGCTCCTGATGCGGAGCCGCCTACGCCTACGCCGCCACCACCGACGCCCATGATGTTGGTGGCAAAGTTGGCAAAGTTGGGCGCAGTTTGGGCCATCTGATTTACGGCGGCGCGGTTCATGTCGCGGCCCAACTCGGGGTACAGCTTGAACAATTGGTCGGCGGAGGGCATGGCGGATTTGAGCATGGTGTTGCTCATGTGCACCATGACGGCGCTGCCGCCCAATTGGAAGAGTAGACGCAACTCGGGGGACACCGCCACGCGGTCTTTGTACTTCTCGTGCAATTCGCCGAAGATGTCGTCGTAGTCGTCGATGTTCTCTTGAATCTGTTCACTCCAGCCATCAAGTTTCAGATCGAAAGGGTCGATCGCGTTGTTGAAATACTCCAGACCATTGATGCACGCCATCAACATGTTGCCTTGGAACTTGATGGAGTTCTGCTTGCGGCGATCTTCCACGATGGATTCGTATTCAATCGTCAACTCATCCAGGGTCATCTCCATCGTCGGACGGCGCTTCAATTCCACCCCCGACTTCTTCTCCAGCTGCTCCAACTTGCGAATCAAATTGGTTTTCTCGCGCAACTCGTCCCGCTCTGGGTTTGCGCCGCCGCCGCCGCGCCTTCCACCACCCACATTCGCATCGGGGTTCATCGGAATGTTGTTGAACTTGGCATATCCATCCCACGTGCGCTTCGTGCCCGATTCCGATTGCGCGGTCGCACGACCCACATGGGGCGCAGAAGAGGAAGAGGACGACGACCCCTTTCCCTTGCTGCTGCTGGATGATCCACCGCCAAAGTCATCCATGTCGTCCAGGTTATCCAGGTCATCATGGCCGCCGCTACCGCCGCTTCCAAAGGAGAAGGACACGCCGCCGCCGCCAGAAGAAGAGGAGGAGGGTTCGACGAGTTCGTTCAGTTGGTTTTCGAGTTGGGTGAGATCGTCCAGCTGCATGTCGCTGGAGGCACTGTTCTTGTCCTTGACGCTATCGTTCATCAACAATTCCAATCCACCGCCAAAGTTGGCCGATTTATTGCCAAAGTCGCCGCCGCCACCGCCGCCAGCAGGCATGTCCAAGTCCAAATCCGCAAGTTCCAAGATATCGTCCGACATGAAGCAATACGAGAAGCAAAGAGAAGCAAAGAGAAAGAAGAGAAGAAAAAGCGAAGAGAAGCGAACAAAAGAAGAATCAATGACAAAGGTCAAGCAGCGGATCTGTGATGCCGATGAATTGACAGTGTTTATATATGTTCCGAATGCGAGGTAATTAAATTGCCGCAGTGAACGAAGACTCCATTCGCCGCCGCCGCCGATCGATTGCGCATCTGCCGCCGTCCTTTGACGCCCCGACCCGCCCCCGCCCCCGCCCCCCGTTTTTTTCGCAAAGAAAACTCACACCTTCATTCTCTCCCTCTTTCCCGTTGCACTACATCCTGCAGTCCTCCCTCCCTTCCCCTCCCCTCACATCCACACACACACACACACACATCACCACACAGAGTCGTTTTTCATTTTTTTTTCCCACATTTGTCTCCGCTTCGCATAATTTTCGATTTGGCAAATGGGTGCATGGGGGTCGTTTCTCTGGAGATGGTGGTTTACAAGTCCTTCTCCAACACCTTCTTCTCCAAGACCTTCTTCCAATCTGGACGATGGATGTCCAGACAACAAAAGGGACAACCACCTTCCATCCTTCGCCGAGCAGTTCGCCGCAAGCGACAAAGGCGACCCTTCCAACTTGGCGCGGCAAATTCCTGTCGAGATGTGTGACTTTTGCGCCATCGTGTTGCATCCCAGCGAAATCGTGTCCAAATTCGCCGCGCGAATGCTGCTCTCCATGGGGTTCCATCGCAGCATCGCCATCGACACCCTTGAACGCATTGCCCTGACACACAAACTCGCAGAAGCATTGCAGGTGCGTGCGCCGCACCATCCGCTGGTGTTCGTGGACGAACGATACACCTCTCCCGCTTTCCGGCATCTCTACCACATCATCGAACCACTGGTTGCAAACCACTGTCAGTTCCCCATCATCACCTTCTCCAGCAACCCCGTCCCTATCACCCCCAATGGACTGGTTGCGGCGGCGCGCAAATTTGGATTGCAATTGCTGCCCGAACTCAAGCGCCGCCCGCCGATTGCGCCTTTGCCTTTGCCTTCGCAGCCGCCGCCACTCTCCATGATACTTCCCCGCACTACTTTTATCCAGGACGAAGATGAGGGTGGCGGCGATCATGATAGCATGGGACCATCGGTCCCACGCTTGCCGCGTGTGCAAGAAGCCGACAACGAAGAAGAGGACCAAGAAGAGGACCAAGAAGAGGATGGAGAAGAGGACCAAGAAGAGGAAGGGACACAACGTGCTCAAAGACAGGAAGTTGGCGTCGCCAACGAGACGGCCGTGATGCGCGAATTTGTGCACGAACAATTGAAGCAACGTCATATGCACGCGCGATCTTTTCCCACCACTTTGGCCGAGATTGTGCCGCGGGAAATGCGCGAAAACATGGCGACCTGGCCGTCCTGGTCTTTCTCGCAGCACAACGTGTCCGCGGAGTTTCGCCGCGCCATGGAAACGGACAGTTTCCTGATGTTGTGCGCGATCCCCCTGCACGGATTGTGCGAGTCATTCGTGGCCCTCTCCAACTTTCCCGAAACCACGCCTTTGCGCGACATGCACCTGTTCGACGATGCCCGCCGCAACGTGTCGCTCTTCGGCGGCTGCGTCAGTTCCCAACACCCCACGTGGATGGTCACCAGCGTGCCGGTCATGCTGCGCGGAATCAGTGTCGCACCCTCCGTGACATCTCGCGGCCGCATCTTGCACCAGGCGTTGCAAATCGCGACCGACGAATGGACTTCCCGCGATGACGTGGTGGTGTTGATCGATTTCTCTGGCGCGGTCACCCGCAGTGGCCGCCAGCTGGTGGACATGTACGTCAACGGGCATTCCATGGCCACCATGCTCGTTGACATGCGCATCAAGGAAAAGACGATTGCGGTGCCGGACAACACCCGCGGAATGAATCGATCCCAGGATGTGACCTTTTGGAAAGAAAGCAAGTGCTCCATCTATCCTGCCGACTTGCAGCAGCAACTCATCCAGGACACCGTAGATTGGTTGCATCGCCGCATTGAACAACCTGTGCCCAACGACATGGCGCGTTAGGGAAACAAAAACAAGTGAGATAAGGAAGAGAAAGTTGTGTGTGTATATATTCGTCTACTGGTAACTTGCGGTTAATCATTTACAGTGAACATGCTATTATCGTCTTCGTTCTATCGTGCTACCTTTATTTCTTCTTTTGCTTCTTCTTCTTTTGCTTCTGCTTCCTCTGCTTCCTCTGCTTCTTCTTTTGCTTCCACATCGCGGGCAGCGGTGCTACCAGCAGCAACTGAAGCAGAGGAAGGAAGGGGGGATGTTGTACGTGGTTTGCCGCGTTCTAGGTAGGCGAGTCCCTGCAAGAATGCGTCGGCGAGATCGTCTTTCTTCTTGTGCGCATCGAAGAACGAGATCCATTGCGTCCAGCCGCGCGCCGCCAATTCCGCGCGACATTCTTGCACGCCGAGTTGTTTGCGTTTGGCGTAGGAATCCTTGTCGTCTCCGCTTTCCGAGTGTCCTCGTTTGCGCAACTTGTGGGATGCGCTGATGCCATCCACCCGCTGCACTTGGTGTGCGGACATGACAAAGTACTGCGTCAACATGCCTTGCACAGTCTTCATTTTGCTGGCCAGCGGTCCGATTTGATTTTCCACCACCACACGATGGATGCGCGGAACATCTTGCAGCGCGTGGTCGAGGTGGCGCGCGATGTTCTTGCCTAAGTCAAACAAATCGATATCCGTGACCGAGTCGCCACCACCGCCGCCACTGGTCGTCGCCGCAAAGAGCCCCTGTTCACGCACTTCTTTGCGCGCAGCAGCTTGTGCCTCGGCCGCGGCTTCCTCTTCCGTTTCTTGCAGCGATTCCAAGTAATGCTCGCGCAAGTGGACGCGGAGCACTGCAAGCAGCGACGCTTTGCGGCAGCGCGAAATGGGCGGGCATGGCACGCGGTAGGTTTCGGTCGCCAGTTGGTGCAAGTCGTACAGGGTGTACTTGGACAGGCGCTGGGAATGTTGCGGCACTGGATACGCCGATTGGCGGCAGTGCATGGCACAGAAATAGCGACCGTCGCGTCGATAGCGCGCCTGGTTGCCGCAATATCGACCATTCAATTGCACACAGTTGCAAAACGGGCGCGCAGGAGGAAGCACCGCGGTGTCCGAGTACGCAATGTTCAACACATTCCAGTAGTCCACACTCCGCAGCTCCAACGTGGCCGTGTGCACCGTCAACAAACACAGCGCCAAATGTTTGATGCCCACGTCAATCGACAAAATCGTCGTCGTCGTTGCGCCATCATTCTCTCCGCAGCCATACATGTCGGGTGCCAAATGTGAAGATGTCGGGTGCCAAATGTGAAGATGTCTGGAAGGAAAATCTTGTTCTTTGGCGACGGGCGGCGGCAATGCAAACTTGGCAAAAAAAATGATTTGGCGCAGGGGGGGCGCAGGTGCGTGGGTGGTGCATTTTACCATGGTCGGCGATTTGCGCCGTTTGCGCCGCCGCTGCGAAAGGATTCTTGCAATGCGCGCACATCTTCCGAGGTCAACAATTCGTCCAATTGCACAGCGGGAGCCACCATGCGCGCCTGCAACTGTTCACGCGACAAATAGACACTCTTCAAGTCGCTGCCACTGTAGCCGTAGCGCGGAATCGAAGAGTCATACACCCCTTCAAATTGAAAGGGGACATTGTCGCCCAATTCCGCGGACGACACGCGATGGGGTTCCAAACCGATTTCGTAGCAGGCTTGTCCCGTGTTGGCCTCCATGATCGCATTGGCGTGTTGTTGCAAGAATTGACGGTACTGCCAATTGCTGCGCACACCATGCATCTGTTGAATGGTGCGGTTAACCGCCGCCTCTGGTTGCCAGGAAGCGTAGGTGCGACCGTCGGACATCAATGGCGGCATATCCGGATGGATGTTGTTGCATCCCGAATAACAAGTGGCCCAAGACATGAGACAATCAAGCGCGGTGCTGAAGGAAAAGAGGTCGATGCGGAGGCGGAGCTCGGAGGATGGAAGCTGTGGAGAAAAAAAAGAAAACACGAGCAGCGAATGCCACAATGATCCATCCCATTCCATCCCCCCCCCTGCCCGCCACTCCCACCCATGTGTTTGGCGCGATTGCCGCCTTATCCAAGCAGCAATTTCAACAGGTCAACCTTCTTGTGCTTGGAAGCATCTGGCAACACTCCTATGCGCACGGCATACCTGCGCAATCGTTGCAATGACATTGCACGAATTTCGTCCCCAGATGGACTGTCCGCGCATCCATTGCTACCACCACTGCCGCGAACAGAAAACGTGATGGATGCGGTCATGACACTTTCGTTGTCGTCCTCTTCTACGACTCCAGATGATGTTGTTTCCGCATGAGTTGTTTCCGCATGAGTTGTTTCCGCTTCCATCCCTTGAATCATCGTGACTTCTTCCATCCCTTGTACCGATTCCATTGGCACTTCTTCTTCTTCCACTGCAGATTGACTGCCCGATGATTCTTCCACGATTTGTCCTGCAGTGGCCACGGATGGTACTTCTGTGCAAGTGTCAACCACTTCCGTGACGGCGGAATGGTTGGCGATTTCAGATGGATCTACTTCACATCCTTGTACTTCTTCGCGCAAGTCATCTTTGCGCCCGTCATCTTCGCGCAATTCTTCTACCACGCACGGACTGTCTTCCGACAAAGGCGAGGATGCGTGAAAGGCGTCTGCCATCGATGGACATGCGGCGGCATCCATGCGAACGATGAACATGGAAGGCATGGAAGACATGGAAGACATAGAAGGCATGGAAGACATGGAAGACATAGAAGGCATGGAAGACATAGAAGGCATGGAGGAAGAAGCGGACATGTGTTGCGGGAACAGAAAAGGAGGCACCCCCATTGCTGCGGCGACTTGCATGAAATCCATCGCGTTTCCTCCATCGTGCACATCTACGTCATGGCGATGGCGTTTGTAGGGACGTTTGTCGCGGAAGTCCAACATGTTCACTTCACGTTGGAACTCATCTTGGAACTCATCCAACTCCACATCGCCGCGCGCATCCTGCAAGTGAATGGCATCTTGCGTATCATCGCACTCCATGACAAAACAGCTTGGTTCACTCATTGCACTGAAGGTGCTGTGATTGTCTGCATCCCCTTCATCATGTTCGCTTTCTTCCTCTTCTTCTTCCTCTTCCACATCCTGCTCCTCTTCCAATCCGTTGTGGTATTGCGGCAACAAACTATTTCCATCGCTGCGCGTTCCCTCCCCGTCGGACACATCCATGAGGGGATACGTGGTGTGAACATATCGACGTTCATCGTGATGTGGATCAATGACCGCATTTCCCATGTCGTCCATGTCATCCATGTCATCCATGTCGTCACCAAAGTCATCATCGTCATCATTGTTCTCATCGTTCTCCGCTTGCGCGTCGGAATCTTCATTGTCGGGACGTGAACCCGGGGCGATGTCCTCCAAGAACAACTCGACGCGACGTGTGTCGGGAAGGTTGCGTGCATGAGCATCGCCGCCGACGCCACCGACATGTCCCATCATGCCAACCTCGTCCAGCATCCGTTCGTGTTTGTCCAGCTGCCGCAGCTGGTCATTTTGCACATCTGTGACGCGACTGAGAATGTCCATCACATCCATTTGTTCCGTGCGCAGACGGTATTCGAAGTAAACGACCAACAAACACACGCACAGCAACAGCACGCCTAAAAGCGCAACCGTCGTCGGGGATGGTAACCAATCAGCAAAGGAATACATGGTGTGGAGAGATGACACGTGGAATGTAGCAAACAAAAGAAACAAACGACACAAAAAGACAAAGTGGTGAGAATCAAATGCACAAACCCAAACCAATAAAGAAGACGGCAACGTGAGGAATAGTCTGCGCGCAGATATTTAAATCGGTTTTACAAACGAAACGAACGAACAAACAAACAACTTTCACACCTCAACAAAACTCCAAGTACTACCGACCGACCGACATTAGTGATCGGAACTATCTACATGGCCGCCCCGACATTAGTGATCGGAACTATATACATGGCCGCTCCGACATTAGTGATCGGAACTGTCTACATGGCCGCTCCGACATTAGTGATCGTGGCGCGGCCTTTTTCGACATCTGTCGTCATCCCCTTGTTTCTGTTCCTGATCTTCTTCGTCTTCTTCAACTTCATCCAGTTCCTTTTCGGCTTCTTGCATGGCTTCTGTCGACAGTTGGGAGTCGTTGGTTTTCGCGGACACCGTCGATGCGGCAATGTGCTGCTGCATGGCTTCCAACACTTCCATCGGAAACGCCATGTCGGTGAGCACCGCCATTCCACCTTTGACCTCCGACACACCCTCTTGGACATGATAGGTGTGACATATTTTGCCGCTGATGGGGTCCGCGGTGGAATGCATGCGCATATTGCGGATGCGGGGAAGTGGTGCGAGGTTGCGACAGACGGAGACAAAGTGGGTTGTGAGCATGGCGTCGACCTGTGGGCGTTGTTGCAGAAAGGTCATGAAGCTGCTGGCGCTCAGTTCCGCCTCTTCGGGATTGGTGCCGGAAAAGAGTTCGTCGAAGATGCAGAAGTGACGCTCGTGTGCGTGCTGTTGCAAGGACTGCGCAATGGCTTTGCAGCGCCGCGCCTCGGCTTGGAACAAACTGTCGCGCCCCCCCGTGTCCGGCACATTCATGTAGCTGTGGAAATGGTGGTAAGGGACTATGTCGGCGCGCGCAAAGCACCCTACGCCGACAGTTTGCGCCAACAACAAGTTCAGACACACCGCCTTCAGCAATGTGGTTTTCCCTGAAGCATTGGGTCCCGTCAGGACGATTTGACGGTCGAGCGTCACATCGTTGCGCGCAACCAATGTTGCAGCGGCAGCAGCAACAGCAACGTCGTTGTTGGACCCACACATCCCCGGGTGCACCAATCCTTCCATGCGCACCACACTTTCCTCGTTGTCTTCTCCACCCTTCTCTTCTCCACCCTTCTCTTCTCCACCCTTCTCTTTCGTATCCTTCACTTCAGTGCCCTCCTCTTCGGTGTCTTTCTGTTCGGTATCCTTCTCTTCCGTGCCCTTGGCCACGCCATCATCTGCTTCCTTCTGATGGAGGAAGGTGGCGGGGGTGAGTTGATGTTGAAGCACTTTGGTGCGCAAGGTGGTCATGTTGTCCAGGTATCCATGCAAGGCGAAACAATCGGCGATGAGGCCATGCCACTGCGCATCCGTGTGCAACAGATAGAACCAGCGCATGCACGCGCCGATGCGAAGCCATGGTTTGAGGTCCCACAAATGTCCTGCTGGATCGGAAAGCAAGGGGGTGAGCTGCGCGACGAGGTATTCCAAGCGTTGTTGGCGCGGCACCAAGGACAGGAGGAAGGGTTGCATGGTGGTCAGTCGCAAGGTTGTGCATTCGGCGGCCCATTGCTCAATGCGCGCCAAGGTGCGTTGCGCCAAGGCCACCGCATTGCGGAAACAACGTTGCACTTCGCGCATGTTGCGGTAAAAGCGGACACACGACACGATGTTTTGGTACATGGACAGGAGGTACAACACCGCGGACACCAGCATGTAGAAGAGGTCCGACCAGGTGAGGTTGTTGAAATCCGCGCACATCAGTTTCAGCAGTGCATTGGAGTTGGCCAGCTGGCGCATGACCGCAAAGTACTCCTGGAAGGTCACCGCGATGCCCCGCGCATGGAGCACTCCGAACGGGATGAGCACTAGTAGCAGCGGGGTCAACAGCGCGGAGATCGGAGAGAGCAGGGTGTTCCATCCATTGACGGCGAGGAAGGACTCCGACTCATTCAGGAAGGATGCCATGTCCCATTCCACGTAGTGGTACTTTTCGCGGAACGCATCGTCCTTCGCCGTCAGGTGTCGCCACATCCACATCCATTCGGATTCCTCCTCCAAAGTCACCGCTGCGACTGCGGCTGCGGCTGCGGCTGCTGCTGCATCAGTTGCTGTTCCGGTTGCCTTTGAGGATGCAAGCGACTGCTGCAACCAACGTTGCTGATCTTCCAAAAAGGAAGTGTTGGTGGTGTAGTGTTGCGCCATGCGTCGCAACATGCAATGGGCAAACTCCGTCGACGGCGAACAAAGGTGATGCAACACCGACTTGCGCGTTTGCTTCGGCTCCCCATCCTTTTTGGCATCCTTGTCCTTCTCTTCCACATCGGTGGGCGGTGGTGCCTGCCGGTCTATGTCCTCGTCGTTGTGCGCATCGATGACATCAATCCATTCCACGTTGGCAGACACCGAATCGGGCACTGCGCGGCACTCTTCGGCGCACTGGATGGGTAAGCGAAATGTGTCTGTGGCACTGTGCGCCCAATCGAGGTGGGGATGTACCAAGGTGTCTTCTTCTTGCTCGTCGAACACCGTTCGCTGGAAGAACTGCATCATGGTCCAACACTTCAACTCTGCAATTGCTGCGCAACAATGTGGATGTTGTGGTCGTGGTCGCCGTCGATGTCGTCAAATACTGCTTTGCCGAGAATCTTTTTGCCGCCGTTTGGACGAGATGGTATCATTCCAACCTTTTGACCTTTTGAATGTGAAAAGGTTGGAATGATATATTTTGTTGCGGCAGAGCATAACAGCGCATTTACTTGCTACATCCCACCACTCCCCGCCCGCCCTAACACGATGGAAGAACCGCGACACGCGTTGGCGGAGTCGCAGCACCTGTTTTTGCAGCGCATGAAAACCTATTTGCAGTTGCCACTGTATTACTACGGCAGTGTGCAACGCGCAGACTATTTTGCAGAGGAAAGCGACATTGATGTGGCGATCTTCAGTCCGACGCCCGAGAGTACCTTGCAGCGACTGGTGGGGTTCCTGCATCTGTCGCGCGCGGACATGAAACCTTTTTTTTGGAAGTTGGACGTCGCGCCAATCACGGTGCGCGGACACAAGTTTGCCGTGCAGCGCCCCGACGATGGGATCGCCTGCGACATTTGCGTGTACGACCTATCTGCGAAAGACATGTTGTTGCGGGAATATCAAGACAAAATCGACTTGCCCGCGTGGGCGATCGTCGCGCTGTGCATCGTAAAATGGCTTTTTTATCATCTGTCCGTGCTGTCACTGGACAGTTACAAAAACTGGAAAAAGAAAATCATGGCCACCGCCACCGGGGGATCGTATGGACAACAACATTTCGTGTTGCTGGAGTGAGTGGGTTCTGTTCAGCGCGCAAGGAAACTGAGTTCGGCGGGGAGTTCGCAGATCTGGGTGGAGTAATGCTTTTCAATGTTCTTGACGAGGCCGATGTCGCGGCGTGTGACAAAGTTGATGCCCACCCCTTTGCGCCCCCAACGACCACTGCGCCCGATGCGGTGCAGGTAGGTATCGACGGATTTGGGCACATCGAAGTTGATCACGGTGCTTACCTGCTGGATGTCGATGCCGCGTGCAGTCAAGTCGGAGGAAATCAATACGCGCGATCCGCCGCTCTTGAACTCGAGGAAGGACGCCTCGCGCTCTTCGCGGGTCATGCGACTGTGGATGCGACTCACGGGGAAGCCATCCGTCTTCATGCTGCGATACAATTTCTCCACGCGCTCCACCGTGTTGGAGTAGATGATGCACTGTGAAACGGAGAAGTGGGAAAACAAGTCTTTCAACGTGCAATACTTGTCTTCGTCGTCTTCCATCGCCACGTAATACTGCTTGATGCCTTCCAAAGTCAGCATCTCGCGCTCCACCGTTATGCGCACCGGGTTGCGCAACAAATGCTGCACAATGCCCTCGGTCGCAGGCTGGTAGGTGGCGCTGAACAGCGCGATTTGGACATTGGAGTTCAGCTTCTGCAGAATTACATAGATTTGCTCCTTGAACCCTTCCGACAACAAATCATCGGCCTCGTCCATGACGACCAGACGCACATGCTGCGCCTGGATTTGTTTGCGGCGCAACAAGTCAAACACTTTGCCGGGACACCCACACACGACGTGCGGAGTCGTCGAGGTGTTACTGGCGGTGGTACTGGCGGTGACAGCGGATCCGTCGCCGCCGCTACTGCTACTGCTGCTGCCACCGGTTGCTGTGTCGCGTTGGTGGCGCCAGGAGCTGATGGATTCTTCCGGCAAAAATTCGCGCCCCCCGTAGACGGCTTCCACGCGCAAGTGGGGCACCATGGATCCGATGCGCTGAAACACCTCGGCGGTTTGCAAGGTGAGTTCTTTGGTGGGGGACAACACGATGACTTGGGTTTCGGCCTTGGTGGTGTCCACGCGCGACAAGGCTCCGATGGTGAAGGTGGCCGTCTTGCCAGTACCCGACTGCGCCTGCGCGGCCAGATCGCGTTTCTCCATGAGTGGGCGAATGGCGCGTTGTTGGATGGGACTGGGGCGTTCAAAGCCGTAAGCATAGATACCGCGCAACAACAGCGGATCCAAGTCGAGGTCATCCCACGACGAAAACACTGGCACGTCCGTATTGTGGGCCAACGAAACGTCCGCGGAGGTCGTCGATGCCGATGGTGCGGCGGCTGCGGCTGCTGCAATGACAGCTTGTTCGGCTTGCTCGAATGCATCCTCGGTCGCGGCAGCGGCAACAGGGGCAACAGAGGCGACAGGAGTGGAAGAAGATTGTTCTGCGGATTCCATCGGTGTTGTTTGTTTGTGCAAGGATGGTGGTTCGTTGAAAAAAAAAAGCAAAAAGTGCGCAAAAGAAAAAACACAACAAGAGACAGCGGCGGCGGAGGATGAATAATGAATGCAGTGGATCGATCGAACGCTAAATGAAAAAATGCGCGCAGGTGTTTATATCCTTTTTTTGGCGGTCGCATGTTGGCGGCGGCAGCAAAACCCTGTTTGGTTCCCCCCCCCCCCCCACCCCTTCCCATCCCCCCGACTGTTTCTCTTCCCTTTGGCGGCGACAGCGCAAGAAAGTTTGCATTTGCCTCCAAATGCACTTAAATGCATGTGCACGCGGGTGCGTTACCGATCGATTTGCGCGCGCAAGAACTATAAAACAAACACACTCACACGCGCACTTCTACCACCCCACACCCCACACACCCCTAAACAAGCAACCATGTCGACAACGATGCTGAAATACACGTTGGACGACTTTGACCGCATTATGTTTGACGGATTTGACTACACCGTGCCCGACGCAACTTTGGCCATCATCGCGGACTTGTCGTCGAAAGTCGGGTCACCAGGCTTTGCAAAACTCCCTTCTTCTTCTTCCTCCTCCTTCGCGAAACGCGATGGGTTGGGGTCGGACGATCTGCCAAGCCGAAACGCCGTTGCGTCGGTGAATCCCTACAGCAATTTGATGGTGCGCTCCTCCACCTCCACCGCCGACAAAAAACGGCCCAAGAAACCTCGTTCCGGCGACGGAATGTCCTTGGAGAAAGGAAACGGCAGCGCGGGTGGCACCGTCCAGGAAAGCGACTGGGAGAATTTGCGCGCCTTCCAATCCACGCAATTGGAAGAAAAAACGGGGGTCGCCGCCAAAATTAATGAAATCCGTGGGTTCATCAACAAGTTGACGGAGACAAATTACGCGGACATCTGTGCGAAGACCACCGTCTTGTTGCGCGGTCTGTCGGACTCGCCCGAAGAATTGCGCAAGGCCGTGCGCCATCTGTTCGACATCGCTTCCGGCAACCGCTTCTTCTCCAAGTTGTACGCGACGCTCTACAGCGAATGGATGGAGGAGTTCCAGGTCTGCCACGACGTGCTGAAGGAGAGTTTCCACGGCTTCATGGAACTCTGTCGCACCGTGGAGTGTCCGCCCGATCCCACCGAGAACTACGACGACTTCTGCCGCGTCAACCGCTGCAACGAAGAACGCAAAGCCTTGGCGCTGTTCTATGTGAACTTGACGCGCCGCGGGATGCAGGACGAAGCCTCCATGGTGCGACTCACCCGCGATTTGTTGCAGCTGTTTTTCACATCGATGGTCCAGGAGAATCAAAAACCCGTCATTGACGAGTTGGCGGAAACCATCGCGCTCTTGTATCAGAAGGATTGGGTGGAACAGTGCGACACCACCGTGTGCGCCCCCATCGTCAAAGACGACGACGCAGAGGGTGCGCGCAGCTTCACCATCCATCAAGCCATTGAACATCTCACCAATTGCCGCGTGCAATCTTTCCCCAGCTTCACCAACAAAGCACGCTTCAAGTTCATGGATTTGATCGACGTGTGACCTACTTCCCCACCCCCTCCGAACACGAATATTCGAAAACGCGAAAAATGGACTGTGGTTGAAAAAGTTTCGGCAGATTGTGAACAAAAACACATGTAATTGTTAAAAAAACCAAAAAAAAGACATTTGTAGTCGTGTGACTTTTTTTTTCAATATTCTTGTTTTAATTTGGGTTGTTACCAAAATGTTGAAAATAGATGCAATGTACCACACCATTTTTTTGCAGCGGCAATGTTGGTTGTAACATGGTGAGGTGGGGCATTTCACTGCCAATCGCTGCGACTCGACTCGGGAAATGTCGCCATGTGACGCAACCAGCGCGCGATGTTGGAATGGGCGGCTGCATGCACGTTCGTGGATTCGTGCGTCAACAACGCGTTGTATGCACGACGGTCAATGGCAGCAGGAGCATCGCCACCTAGGTAGTTGTAATGCGCAAGATGTTCCTCCAATGCAGCAATGTTTGCTTCTCCGTCGTCGCCGAAAAACGAATTGTGTTCCGTCACCAAACTCACTATCTGCGAAGACATCGTGGGTGCAGGCGACACGTACGACGGTGGAGCACGAATGTGGTCCGGGATGGAGGCAATGCCTGTTTTTTTCTTCCCGGAAACCTTCTTCGCAGACGCCGCCGCCGCCGCTGGTTGTTGTTCCGCGTCCAGGAGTGAATTATTCTCCGTCTTCTTGGATTCACTTTCGTCGATCGACGGACTGCACAGTGGGCGTGGTATGTCCGGGACATGGTTTTTCGCGTGTCGAACAAATGGCAGAAAGGTGATTCCCCCCATGAATGGAACCAGCACGTCGGGGATGTGCACTCCATTGCGTTCTTGGTGTGTTTCCAACAAGCAACATATGGCGCGACCCGTTGCGCACAGGGTTCCATTGAGCATGTGCACGTAGTGTTTGCTTGTCGCATTCGCCTTTTTCATGCCGCAACGAATTTCCATCGGACGCGATTGGTAATCCGTGCAATTAGAACAAGACACCAATTCGCGGTATGCGCCGTATCCGGGAAACCAACATTCCAAGTCCAGCTTGCGCACCGCCGCATTGTTGAGTGCACCCGACACGATGTTGACCACCCGGTATGGAAACTCGAGCGAGCGATAAAAGGTTTCCGCCAACTGCATCATTTCGTCCTGCATCGCATTCGACTTGGCCAAATCGCCCTCCACAATCGCAAATTGCTCCACCTTCTCAAATTGGTGCACACGGAAGATGCCCCAGGTGTCTTTGCCGTGCGAGCCCGCTTCTTTGCGAAAACACGTGGATACACCGGCGTAGAGCAGGGGCAGTTCCTTTTCATCCAACCATTCGCCCTTGTGATACGCACAGATAGGTTGTTCGGAGGTGGCAATCAGATACCGCTCTTCGCCGGGACGGGTGGTGGCGCCAGTCGACGAAGAGTTCACTGAGTACAACTCTTCGTCGAATTGTTCCAATTGGGCGACTCCCGCCATGACCTCTTTCTTCATCAAATACGGCGGCTGTAATAAGCAGTACTTGCGCTGGCGCAAAAACGCGATGCCGTAGTTGAGCAAGGCTTGGTTCAGCAAGACGCCCACATCGCGCAAAAAGTACCCACGATGACCCGCCACATTCGCCCCGCGTTCCGGTTCGTATCCCCCAATTCGCCACAACAAGTCGTGGTGGTTCAACAACTTTTCGGACGGAAGGAGACGCGGCGTACCGCAGACACGTTCCACTCGGTTGTGCTCTTCGTTGTTGTGCACAGGAACACTGGGCAAGACGATGTTGCCCACTTTGTTCACCAGTTGATCAATTTCCCGCTTCAAATTTGCTTGGCGCGTTTCTCCATGCATGATAGACTGGTCAAAATACAGTTTGTCGCTCAACCAGTGCGCGAGTTGTTCAGAACTGTTAACTGGTTCTTCACCTTTGGCAACGGCTTTCTTGTGATCAGCAATTTGCTTTTGCAACACATTCCAGTGTTTGCGCATGCAATCGAGGTCGCCAGTGAGTTGTCGCCATTCCTTGTCTTTCTCGGTGATTTGGTCCACGATGTCCACCGACGCGAAGCGAGCACGTTGCGAGGCTTTGATTTGTTCGAGGTTGCCACCCTCTTCGCGAAACGCTGCAATATCCAAAGGCATGCCGACGATTATGACAGAGACTACGATCGAGAATAAAATATGGTCAACTCTTTCGCAATTCCCGTCGCGGCCGTCGGACAACGTTGGAGGTGGACGGTGTGCACCGGTTGCCAATCTTGTTGTTGAGCAACACGAAGGTCATCGGCACGGCGCTGTGCAAGTCCTCGTCGGTGCACAAAGGTTGTTCATAGATGGTTAGCACGCCAAGGCAATTGGATTCCTGGAAGTCCAGGTTGGCGTACGGCAAGGTTTTACCATTTTGCGACGATCGACCAGGGTCCCTGTACAACATTCCCTCCATGTCGTGCGGGAGGATACGGGACGACCAATTGTAATGTTCGATCATGCGGGTCCGGAAGAACGCGGTTGCGTCGGAGACATTCTGGATCGGGCAATGATTGGGATTGGATAGTTTGGGCGTGGTGTAAAAAGGGTTGATTGCCACAAGTTGTCCAGGTTGCTCTGCTCCAAAAATGATCTGTTTTTCGTTCAGATTCCAGTCTCGGATGAACGACAAAATGGAGTGGTTTTTGTACTCGTATCGTGATGCATTCTGCATGTTCCACATCAACTTCAAGTCTTGCGACGGATTGACGGTGTTGTACAGCGTGTCCACCCAGGGTTCTTCCGACAACCACTGGTGGAAAAAGTGACAATAGCGTTTGGGGAGCGTCGGGTCGACGTTCGACTCATCGACATCCGGCACCGCGTTCATGCTCGGTGTTTGTTGCAACACCTCTTTCATCTGCTGGGTCCCTGGATACACACTCCGCCCGTAGTCGAGGATTTTCGGCAACATGCGGGTGCGGTATTCGAAGAGCACCACAGAGTCGCCCTCCTCCTCGTTCTCGGAGGGTGTCGTGCGTTTCCGCGCGATGCGCACCAGAATGTACCCCTTTTCAAACGGCCGATACAACCCCATGTTTCCCAGATTCAGATCGTTCTGCGTGAAACAGTTTCGCACCGCGTGCAAACTCATGTAGGTGAGGTACATGCACAAATCGAATTCGTGTTGAAAAGGGTGCATGTTCTTATGCTCCCAATAGCGCAGTTGCATCAAGTCGTGCATGGTAATGAAGTTGGGGATGTTGCGCAAGATCAGCGCACACCGGCTGTCGTCCACGGCAGCACAGTCATTCGCGAACCACTCATGGTTCCACGGCGATACATTGTCCATGACAACATTGGCGGCGTTTCGTTGGAATTTGGTGTAGGAAAACTGATTCGGAAATCCCAGTGTATCGCGATGGGGGGCGTTTCTCGACGAATCGTATTGCAGCATGCCATAGGTGTGCACGAAGGTGGGCAAGTATTCCTCCAGCGTGTTCACGTACTGCCCCGCCGCCAATTCGTACCAGAGATTGTCGTACAGGTAGTAGTTGGTCTTGTACACCAGTTGCTCAAACGGCCAGATACCCTCGTTGTCCAATCGTTGCACCAACACTTTGTCCTTGTTCCACGCCAACTCATCGGCGGGCTTCCAGATGGCTGTGGACGACGACGACGATGATTGACGCTCCAAATCTTGCATGTACACTGACAGCAAGTGCAAGACACGGGCATGGTTGGTATGAAAGATTTCTTCACACTCTTCTTGCCCCATCAGCTCATCGAAGTTGCATTGATTGTGTTTGCCGTCGCCGTCGCCGCCGCCAGCTTGGAAAAACAACCGCGACGGTGCTATGCCGAACACCACCAGTTGCTTGCCACCCATCATCATCATCGACTTGTTCCATCTTCTCCTGCTTCTGTTTCGGCGACTGTTGCGGCTGCTGGTGCGCGCGGTGGTCCTCCTCTTCCCCCTTCCTTGTTGTCCAGTGGACGTTTTGCGAAGTGTGTGTGTGGTCATTGAGGCGGCCGCAGCGCATCGGACACGACGTCGCTTCGTTGTCACCCGAGGTTCTGCGCGGCGGCAAATGCGTCGATGCAATGAACCTCGGTTGTGGAAGCGGTTGCTGCGACAACGTTGCATTGGTTTGCTTTGACTGTTGTTGTCGTTGTTGTTGTTTCGGATGTTACACTGTCGGAAGAAAGAAAAAACCACGAATGGATGAATGGATGGCTGCAGTCAGTCAGTCAGTAAGTCAGTCGTTCGATGAAAGGGAGTGGGGAGGATGACCACGTTCGCGCACTTGTTTTTTTTGCAACACTAATGCATCATCATCCATCCATCCATCCATCCATCGGATTGTTTCTCTTCGGCGCCGACAACAACAACAACTGCAACGAGTAACAAGCAACCATGCGATCGCGATTGGCGCTGGATGTGGACTATGCGGAACATACCAAGGTGCATGCCGATGACAAAGGACGTGAGTCGACGGTGTACGAATTGAGTTGGCGCGGACAGCGATTGCGGGTGGCGCTGGGCCAAGTGCGACACACCTTCCACCAAAAAGGGATTTTGTTCGTGCCGATCTATTGGGTGCCGCCGGCGGGGCGCATGATGGCTGTCGGGGTGTTCGAGTGGAAATGGCCCCCGACCACCATGCCCGCCATGGATGAATTGGGCAAACCGCTGTGGTTCAGTTTTGTGACCCCCCGTTTTTTCCGACGTGAAATCGAGACGCGCCAACGCGAGAAAGATGCGATGCGCAAACGGAAGAAGGAGGAGGAGAAGCAGCAGCAGCAGCATTCCAACAAGGACAAGGACAAGGACAAGGACAAGGATAGGGAAAGGGACAAGGAAAGCGAAAGGGACAAGGAAAGGGAAGAGGGGAGTGACGCGGAGAGTTTGTATCGGCGACGGGACCAGTTGCGCTATCAGTTGCCGTCGGAGGTGCAGGATGTGTTTGTGCACACCACCGACTTTGTGGCGCCGCCGCTGTTGAAGGAAGAGTCTGAGGCGGATGCGCGGCGCATTGAAGAGGACTACGTGGACAATGAGGAGGATTATTGGGTGGCACAGTGGTTGCACAATCCGTTCTTTGCGCCGGTGAAGAATGAGGGCAAGGGGGATTGTTTGTTTGCGTGTATCCGCGATGCCTTTGCGAGCATTGGGCAACAAACGACGGTGCCGCAACTCCGCGCGAAGTTGGCCCAGCAATTGGACGAGTCCATTTTCCTGCGATACAAAGAACAGTACGACAGTTTGTTGCAGGTGATGACCGAAGAGACGACGCAGCTCAAACACTTGGAAGCTTCCCATCTGCGACTCAAGCGCGAATTCCGCGAATTGCAAACGCAAGGAAAAGGCGCGGCATCTGGAACCTTGCATCCAGCCAGTGTGCACGCATTGCAGCAAACATTGTTGCGACAAGCACTGCAGGTGCGCGAGCAGCACGAGCAAATGAAGTTGCAGCGCAAGGCCACGTCGGAATTGATGAAACGATACCACTTCATGAAAGGCATCCACTCGCTGCAACACATGCGGCAGATGGTCGGCAAATGTGGTTTGTTCCGCGGCGATCCCTGGGCGCTGTCAATCTTGGAAGTGTTGTTTGGCATCAAGTTTGTGTTGTTGTCGCGCGACTGTTTCGAGGAAGGCGATGTGCACCACGTGTTGCAACCGGGCGAAGTGAGTCCCGTGCTGCAACTGCGCGGTCGCTTCCAACCGGACTTTTTTTTGGTGCTGGACTGGCACGACCGCACGCAGTATGAATTGGTGCGCTACCGCTCCAAGTCCATGTTCACTTACTCCGAACTGCCGTGGACACTGAAGCGCGAAATCTACCGCAAGACGATGGAGCACAATGGCGGCAGCTTCATGTTGATTCCTGATGTGATCACCTGGAACCAAACATACTACTTGGAACACTCTTCTTCTTCCTCTTCTTCTTCCTCCCGCCGACAACGGCAACGACAACAACGCCAAAACAACAACAAGAACAACGAAGGTGACAAAGCAGGGAAGAAGGAGCAGGAGGAGGATGACGACGATGATCTGATTGGGATGGAGGAGGAGTTGGCGAAGATGCCAGTGGTGCTGCGTGGCGGCAGCGGCGGTCACGGCATTTTCGGGGGATTGCATGGGGGTGGTGGAGGTGGCGGCGGCGGCGGAATGGCAGCGTTGGAGGACGACTTGGAGGACACCAAAACCTTTGGCATGTACGATGACCACACGGTGTTGCAGATCTATTCGAAGAGCGGCAAGCGCCATCAACCTTACCCTGGCACAGGACCGGGCGAAACCATTCCGCCGACACAGGTGTTGGACTACAAGCAGTTGTCGACGATTCCGCAGTGGCGACAGAAACTGTCGTCGTTCTGGATTCAGCCCTTCTCGCTGGATGGGCATTCGTGGGCGTCGGTGGAGCATTACGTGCAGGCGAACAAGTTCAAGAAAGGGTTTCCGTACTTCTACCGCAGCTTTGCGCTGGATTCGGGATCGGCGCTGTCCGAGAACCCCGCGATGGCGAAAGCGGCGGGCCAACATCGCGCGCCTCGCGACTTGCGGGATGCCACCATTCGCATCGACCCCGACTTTGTGAAACACCGCCAACAAAAGACCTGGCAGCAAGCTTTGCGCGCCAAGTTCAGTCAGCACGCCGATTTGCGGCAAGCACTGCTCGCCACGAATGACGCCAAACTTGTCCAATTCCAAAAAGGCCGCGCCCCCGCCACCTGCCACGACTTGATGCGGCTGCGCGACGCATTGCAGCGAGACGCCTTTGGGTTGCCGCATGCCAACACCGCCGCCGCCACCGCGACCAATCCACTTTTATCTGCGCCGGCCCTGGTAGCCTAGCTAACCTATCGGCAAAATGTGACACGCGGCAAAATATGTCACAGCTTGCAGCCATTCGAAAAAGAGGTGACTCGAAGAGGAGGTGACCCAACAAGTTGCTTGGTGCCACAATTCAATGTTGTTGATCATCGCATCGTGTGTGTGTGTGTGTGTGTGTGTGCAACTTCTTTGAGTATTTGAAACACTTGTCATTTTTTTTCATTCGCATTTGTTTTGGTTCACGCTTGTTTTTGGTTCACGCTTGTTTTTGCACGTCATTTGTCATGTCGAATTTGATGAACGGAGGATTGAATGGATCTGTCCACATGGGCATGCAATCATTCTTGTCGCAGTATTTGCGCACCAACAATCCCATCGTGGACGGGGTGTTGTCGCTGTTGTTGTCTTCCCTGTTGGTGTTCTTGTTGCAATCCAATTGGTCGGTTGCCGGAGTGTGGGCGACAGTATGTCGATGGTTCACGTTCAAGAGTCGTCGATTCGAGTTGGAAATTCAAGCGCAGCATGATGACCACATGGAGTGGTGCAGTGCCGATCATCGCGCGATTTCGTTTTTCATGTGCCAACACATGAGCCAGTTCACTGACGTGCATCGAATGAAGCAGTATCCACACATGTCTCGGGATGAGATGTTCGTCGATCAAATCTATCCACTGCAAATCGATGCAAAGCGCCAGATTTTTCTGCAAGTGCACGTTACTGAAGAGCGATCGCGCAACACCGATGGTCGTTTGCGCATGTCGCAGCAAATCAAGTACACGCTGTTTTCACACGAAACCAACATCGAAGGGCTGCGCGCGTTCTTGAAAGAGATCCGACAGATGCACATCACCACCATTGCCTCTCCACGGGAGCATCAGCGGTTTTTGTATCAATCGCGCAATGCGGAAAAACTGGACATGAAACAGCGTGCCTTGTCCGAATGGTGGTCCGAACAGACGTTCCAGAGCAATCGCAATTTCGACAATGTGTTTTTCGACGGGAAAGAAGACGTGTTGCAAAAAATCAACTTTTTCCTCAACAACAAGGCATGGTACGACAAGCGCGGCATTCCCTACAACCTTGGCATTGGATTGCGCGGTCCACCTGGCAGTGGCAAAACATCTTTCATCAAAGCGCTGATCAAGTTGACCAATCGCCACGCCGTCAAAATCACCCCGTCGCATTTGCACAACGTGGACCACTTGCACGCCTTTTTTTTTGAGCAACATTACTGCAGCCACAATCACCTCGCGAGTCGTCGCATTGGCTTCGACCAAAAAATCATCATCTTCGAAGACATTGACTGTCTCGGCGAGTTCGTCATGGACCGCAAATTGTTGCAAAAACGCGATGCCGAAGACCGACGATGGCGGCGGGCCTTTGCGAGCAGCATTCACAAACGACACAATTTCCCTTGGGGCATGAATGCGGCAGACAGCGACGATCTGTGGGATTCGGACGACGAAGCCACTCTCACCAAAACGACCTGCCCCATCCCGGAAAACAACAACACTTCGTCCACTGCTCCCGAGGTGCATGCTGGGGAAGGAGGAGAAAACGACCCCCCCTTCTCTTCGTTGCAGCCCGCGACAACAACCAACGCCGCCGCCGCCGCAGCTTCTTCGTCCCAGTCCACCGAACTTCCATCGGACCAAAGTAAGAAGGGCAAGGGCATCACCTTGGACGAATTGTTGAACGTGTTGGACGGCATCAATGAAACCAGTGGGCGCATCATGGTAATCACATCGAACTACTACGACCAGCTGGACGAAGCATTGATCCGCCCGGGGCGCATCGACATCACCCTCAACTTTGGATATGCGTCGCACAACGTCATCGCGCAAATGTTCGAAAACTGTTTCGAAGTGCCCATTGACAACGAGTTGTTGTTGAAGGTGACTGCCAACGCGTACACTCCAGCGCACGTAATGAATTGCTTCACGATGAACTATCCGGATGGCAAGAAGGGCATGGAGACCCTGATTGCATCGCCGCCCCAAAACCCAGAGTTTCTCCCGTCCAAGGCTGCGACAAAGACCACGAAGTCCGCGAAGCCCGCGAACACCAAGTAAAGTAATTAGCAGTAGTGTGTGTAGTTGTGTAATATCTCCGTAGTTGTTTGTGTCGCCACTTCATGTCTGTGTGAACCCACCGGACATGAAGTGGTACACGCGTGTAACATGTAATCAATTGGCCCCTCCAAAAAAAAACAGTGGTGGTGTTGTTGTGTGTTTGATTCCTTTTTTGTCTCTCTGAACAAATAGAAGCGCGCAATATATCACTCGTCGTCTCTCTGTTTCTTTGTTTTGGTTCTGGTTTCGCGTTTGGACACATGATTCCCTTCACTCGCCGCCGAAAACCCTCGGGATGGTCTGCAAACACCCGCAAATTGCTGTCGATGTTGGACGGCGCACCCGCATTGAAATTCTCTTCCACCTCTTCTTCTTCTTCGAATCCGAGTCCGTCGCCCAAGGGAGATGGAAGTGGCAGTCACACGGCAACGGCATCGTCATCGCTAACCGACACTGCCACAGTGCGTCATGAAGTGGATGCATTGTACCGCGCATATCTGTCTTCCATGTCCAGCGTGATGATGGACGCGGATGCGGCGCGCGGGGATGGTTGGACTGTGTTCGAAGAGCCAGTGCGCACGTTGCGCGACGTGGTGCGTCCGAAACAATTTCGATGGTCGGATTTGCCAGAGTGCATCGTGGAACGCTTGCGCAACCACGCCAAGTTTCAGACGCACTTTCGTTGTTCCGTCGGACGCATCGAGGTGGACCTCTACTTCGTGGAAGAAAGCAAACAGGTGGAGAGCACCTACCTGTCGTACCTGCAGCGCATGTTGACGTGGTTGCGCATCGTCGAGCAATACGGAGATGCCAAATGTGCCAACACCTTGACGGTGTACTGCTACATGACGGAACACACGAAGGAGTTGCCGACAACCTCGACCTCGACCTCATCCGCCGGCGCCCGCGCCACGCAGTCCCGTCGTCCCCGTTCCTCTGCTGCCGCTGCCGAGTCATCTCTTCCTTCTGCATCGACGCTTCCGGTGTTGACGGCGGAACATGTGAACACGGCGTTCACGACCAGTTGTCCAGTGCAGGCGGAGATCGTGATCTATCGCAAGGAGGAGTGGTTCAAGGTGTTTGTGCATGAAACCTTCCATTGTTTCCACTTGGATTTTTCAGGGACATCATCATCATCTTCTTCCTCTTCTTCTTCCACGTCGCAAGTGTGCATCAGTCAGTTGTTCCGCATCGCGACGAATGTGTTGGCGTATGAAGCTTATACGGAGTTTTGGGCGGAGTGGTGGAATGCGCTGTTCGTGGTGACCTTCACGATGACCTCCGCCTCGTTGCAATCCACCTCGCTGGCGGCTTTGCGCCAACGACACCGACAATGTTTGCAGCGCGAGCGTGAACACTGTTTTCTGCAGATTGTGAAGTTGATGCGCTTCTGGCACATCGATGGGGGATATCGCGGATTGTTGTTCGACACGCATCCAGTGATCCAACTGCGGGAGAAGACGGCGGCGTTTTCCTACTTTGTGTTGCGCGGCATTCTGTTGGCGAACAGCGACCGATTCTTGGCGTGGTGTGTGGACCACGGGCAGCGCAACATGATGGATTTCCCAAAGACACGCGCCGGCGAACACTCCTTTTGTGTGTTTCTGCGCAACTATGCAGGCGGCGATCGTATGATGCGCGGCATCCGCTGGGCAGAGCGATGGTGGGAACTTCGTTGGCCACACCTTTCGCCCGCCCATCGCAGCTGGATGGCGAGGCAATTGCGCATGACCCTGTGGGAATTGAGTTCCCCTGCATGACGATGATCCAAACGACAGTGCTTCACCACAGCACGTGAATGGCCAGTTGATTGGGGGAATAGCGATGGCGGCGCCAGGTCCCGCGAATGGCCGTCGCGCGGCGCAAGTAGCGTTGTCGACGAGCAAGGTCACGGTGATGCGTAAAGTCTTCGTAATCCATGTGACCGAAGTGTACCCATCCGCCCGTCGCGGGATTGCGCACCATGTACTTGTGTTTCCCGGAAGTGGATAGGTACAAGACCGCGGACGTCCCCAAATACCGCCGCGCCGCCGCTTGCGCGCGACCTGGATGCGACACTCGCCAAATCGGATGGGATGCAGGCGCAGACAATGCGCGCACGGCGGCCACGTTGTCCTTATCCTTGTCCTCATCCTTGTCCTTCGCATTGGAACGACCCCGTTTGCGAGTGCTTCTGCGGCTGGAAACAGGGACGGATCGACGGCGGGATCGACGGGGCATGCTTCCAACGGTGAAGTGATTCTTATGCGAAAAAGGTTGGATTGATAATCAGATGCAATGGGTGAACAAAAAAAACGACTTAGAAGGAACTTAAAACAGACATCACCTATTGCCTCACGCGACACAAACGCATACACACGAACACATACACACGAACCCACGTAGGTACACGTACACGGTTCTGCATAATGCGCGACAATGACAACGAGAGTGTTCACTCCATGGACATGGAGACCTCTGTGTTGCCGCAGAAGCCCCGATGTCGCAGCGCCGCGACGGAAAGGTTCGTGACACAACATGTTCTTCCTTTTCTCGCATATCGTTGGGGAAACTACGATATCCGATACCACGATGAACGTGCGCTGCTGCGCGTGTTTGAACACATGTTACTGACCCCGGAAGAGGACGACTTCAATCCGGACAAGCAACTGGCGGTGGACGATGCATGGCTCTACGAATCCTCCAACGGGCGATTGCGGTGGACGATCAGTCCTTCCAAAACACCGGCGCATCCAAGTCGATGAGGGCATCCGCGGACAGTTGCGGCGTCTGCTCGAAGGCCGACTCGGACAACAACGTGCGCATGGTCGACAAGAGACTGCGCCAGGACGTCACGCCCGCCGTCGGCGCCGCCTTCAAGAATGCCCACGTCATGGCCCCTTGCGACCGGTTGTCAATCCAACCTTCCGCGCTGGTTTGGGCGTCGGCGCATCCGCTGATCAGGATGACGTTTCCGGAGGTGCGCAATCCCTGGGGCTGCACGTCGATGCTGCTGCCGTCAGGCGCAAAGGAGTACTTGAGGTCCAGCGCCGTGCCGCTGTGGCAACTGTCGAACAGACACAACAGCGTGGCGCCGGGTCGCAATGAGGATTGGATGACGCTTTTCAGTTCATCGTCGCTGATCCCGTAGTTGTCCACACTCACCAACATCTCGTCGCGCCCATCGGCTTCGTCGCCGTTGCGGTCGGCGGTGTACGAGCCATGTCCGCTGTACGTGAACACGAGCAGATCGTTGGCTTGGCCGGATTGCAGCAACCGGCGCAACGCGGCGAGGATGTTCGCCTTGGTTGGTGCGCGCGGCGTGTCGTCGGTCAAGACGTCAATGTTCGCGGCGGCAAACCCCAGTTGTTCTTGCAAGAAGGTTTGCATGTGCAGACAATCGTCGATGCACCCAAACAGCGCGGAGCTGGTTCCGCGGTAGTTGATGCCGACCGTCAATGCGCGCTTGGCTCGAGACGCCACCGGTTGCTTCAACGCTTCCGCATCGATCGCGCGCAGTTGCTGTTGATACGTGGCTGACATTTGGCGCACGATGGAGTTGTACTGCGCGCGTAACCGACTCAGCTGCTGCTGTTTCGTGCGGACACTCAGTGCGACATTGCGTTGGATCTGGAGAATCTGTTGGTTGACTGCGGCATCCAATCGCGCCAGTTGTTGCTGGTATTGGGCGCCAAGTTGTCGGCGCAACACGGCGCGATGCGCATCCAATGCCGCAACGCTGCTGCTGCTGCTGCTGCTGCCGCCGCCGTTGGTGTTGGTGTTGGTGTTGCTAGAAGACATGTGAACTAAATGGAACAAGTGAAACAAAAGGGAACTGGACGGTTGATACCCTTCTGCGCGCACAATTTTTTTCACACACAAAAAGGATCCGATTGGTACACGCGTGTACCCGATGCCATGCCGAAATGTATCTGGATTGACAGTGCACTGTTGTTCAAGCGGGAGGCATCGTATACAACTCAATGCCGGTGTGTGTGCGCGGAGGACTACCGCCGGGCGCTGCACATGGACATTGGCGACATTGTGTTCACGCGTGATCCGCTCCATCCTCGATGGTTTCAGCGATTGGGGCGCATCAAGGCCATTTGCGGAACCAAAGTCATCATCGAGTTCATGCCACCTTTGCGCAGCGCCTCGAAGAAAACACTCCTCCAGCACCACCATTGGTTGGATGATATGCAGAATGGGGAGGGAGAATGCAGCACAGAATGAGGTGGGGTGGTGGAGGATGTAACTGAAGCACCACACACATTTCATGGTTTCATGTGATTTCGCATAATTTTACAAACGCATCGTCGTGCTGTCGCCAAACACGCACATGCACATACACACACTTGTAACCGATTAAGTTGAGTACCTGTTCATGAACGAAAAAAAAGCAGATTGTTTGTGTTTATCTATCTGTCTATCTGTTTGTTTTGACAAAGAATCAAAAGAAACGCGTTTATTTGTTTTACAATTTGTGTTTGTTTAAGGGGGTTAAACTACAGGGAGAGAAATGGCGATGTGGCGCATATATACAAAAACCAAGAACACGCAGGACGGATAGAAGGTCACATCGAATGATTGGTCAAACAAAATTGGGATTGGGCAAAAAAAGGAGGGGAGGGGGGCGCATTTACTTGGCGGAGGCGGTGGCAGCAGCAGCTTCCACGGCAGCAGGGGCCTTGGCGAAGTGGTGCTTCAAGAAACGTTGCAAGTTGAAGAAGGTGAGCAATTCGCCGTCTTTTACAGCGAGCAAGGTGGACAACTTGGCATCTGGCAAGATGTTGCGACCATTTTCAGGGTTCTTCAAGCCATTGGCGCGGACGTAGTGGTTGATGAGACCGGTGACTTGCGTGCGAGACATTTCAGTGCCCTTTTCCTTTCCCAAGAAGGTAGCCAATTCGTCGGAGATGGGGGCTGGCTTGGTGAATCCGGATGGGTTCTTTGGAACGCCGCGCTTCTTGACACATCTCTTCTTGGCGGCTTTGAGTTCGCGGTTCCACTTCTTTTCCAATTCCTTGTATTGGTTCTTCAACTTGGACATGGTGGCGTAGACAGTTTGGAACTCAGACAAGAAGTCGGCGGATTGGCGCAACAAATTCTCTTCGTCTCCGTTGGCATCAGAGACAGCAGTAGCGGCGGCGGCGCCATCCACTGCTTCGGATACAGATGGAGCGGCGGCGGCAACTGGAGCGGCGGCGGCAGCTGCGTCGGCAGTCTTTTCGGCAGCTGGGGTAGCGGCCTTGCGACTCTTTTTGGCAGCTGGTGCGGCGGCGTCAGTCTTGTCGGCGGCAACTGGGGCGGCGGCAACTGGAGCAGCGGCGGCGGCAGGGGCGGCAACTTTTTCGGAAGATTTCTTGGAGGCCTTTTCACCGGAAGCAGTTCTCTTTCCGGTGGTTTTCTCAGCGGCGGCGGCGGCGGCTGGAGCGGCGGCGGCAGTAACAGTAGTGGAAGCGGCGGTGGTCATTTCAGAAGTTGGCAAGGCAACGGAAGTAGAAGTGGACTTCTTTGGCATCGGCGAGCGAAAACAGGAGCGTGACTGGGTTGGGGTCGTAATTGATTTATGATGGGAGTCTTTTAAGTCGTTTTCGAACGCAATTGATTTTGGATACAATCACAAACGCCGCCATACCACTTCGTGTCGACCGGCTAAAACTTCGAAGAGAAGGCATTCCTCCCTCCTTCCCCTTCCCCTTCCCCTTCCTCCTTCCTTCTCGGCGCAACAAAGTTTGTTTTTCTTGTTGGCGGAGGCGGCAGGCTGCTGCGGCGGCGGCGGCGGCGGCGGCGAATCTGCTTGGAAGCGCCTAAAGTGGATGGAGTGTGTTCTCCACCTTTCCGCAATGTTTGTTTTCGCGCGCGCTTCGCTTTGTCAAAGAAAGGTGTGCATGCATACCAGTACCGAGAAGGGAATGGAAAAGAGAGGAATGGAAAGGAAAAGAAAGGAAGGGATGGTGTAAGGATGGTGGTTCCACATAATTCAATTCCCAACTCGGTCACGTCACAGACACACCTGTGTTTCCTCCAAGTTTTTTTTGTTTGTTTGTCTGTTTTTTCTGTTCTTCGTTTGTCATTCACGCAATCATGTCCGCCACGATCATCGATGCAACCAACATGGACCTCAGCGCACTCGGCTACACAAAGCCCAAAATTCCGAACGGCGGCAAAGGCAAAATGGTGCGCCTGATCAACACCAAATCGTCCAGTCAAGAATCCTTCACCATTGCGCTGCCGCTCATGTTGGCCTATCCCGCCGAACAAAAGATGGACGATGGCGGCGCGGTGGACAAGTACACCGTTAGCGTGAGTTTCTACTCGGTGCTGGAAGAAGTGGCGCGCGCCAAGGAGGGAATGGTGCAATTCGCGCGCAAAGTCACGGACGATGCGTATGCGCACTACTCGGAGTGGGTCGGCACCGATCCACCAGACCAGCGCTTCTTCGAAAACAATTCGATGGGCAAAATCCTGCGCTATCCCCCTCTGAAGAAAGGCGACAATACCCCCAAGGCTCCGCGCGATTTCACCCGACCACCTACCATGTCGTTGAAGTTGCCAACATTTGAAGGCAAATTCAAGACCGAGATTTACGACGAAACTGGAAATCCGCTGTACGTGGAAGGTCAGGTGGAATCGAATGGCACTCCCTTCGACTTGTTGTCCGAAAAGAACACATACCTCATGCCACTGATCCAAGGCACCATTTGGATCATCAACGCCAACATTTACGCTACCTTCAGCTTGAAACAAGCCGTCATCCGCAAGCCTCCTCCACCCTCCATTCCACGCGGAGTCTGCATGATTCCCATCTCCGCCAAGCAATTCAACAAACTACCCGAATTGCCTCCTGCTGAAGAACTGGACTTGGAGGAAGAAAACGGTGCCACCATCATCGACGACAGCGACGACCCACAAATTGGATTCACCGCGTACACTCCTGCCGCCCCTGCCCCTGCTCCCGTTGCCGCCCCTACTCCTGCCCCTGCGCCCACACCTGTTGCCGCCGCCCCTGTTGCCGCACCTGTTGCCGCACCTGTTGCTGCTCCCGTTGTCGCCGCCGCAGCCCCTGTTGCTGCAGCAGGAGGCGATGCCCCCCCAAAGAAACGCATCGTGAAGCGCAAGGCAGATGCTGTCGCATAACACACAAAACCAAACAATTACACACGCACGTAGATGTAGAATAGTAGCCGAAGCAATAGAAACACTGTATGTATACATTCTTTCGATGGATTAACATAGTTAAGCATTGCACACAAACTTGAACACAAAAACACACACTCAGACATTTCTTCGTTTCTTCTTCATCTTGCCTGAATCGCATAGATCCATGCGATCCAATTCGAGTTGGATCACTTCTTCTTCGGTTTCTTCCTTGCCTTCCTTCTCCTTTTCCTTTTCCTTTTCCTTTTCCTTCTCCTTCTCCTTCTCCTCATGGAACGTGTTCTCATCCATCCCGTCCTGGCTGCCGGATCGGTTTGCAAAGTTATGCGAAGGATGGGGGTCGTCATGCATAAGTGCGACGAGATACAAGAGGTAGTTTTCGACGTGGAAGACGGGTCGATAGTTGTTGTTGTAGTACTGGAGAAAGCGGTAAGTTTGTCGCAGTGCGTCTCCGTGGTGGGCCGGTGCGAGGTGTCCCTCCTCCATAAGCCGCGACAAGAGAAACCACACGCACTGACCCACGTCCAAGTTGTAGGTGAACCAATCGTAGATGGTTTCGCGCAGTTGCAGGAAGTGCAGTTTGTCCGGATGCAACAAGATGTCCAACATTACGGTGCAAATCACTTCGTGTGGCGCGGTCAGTTTGCGCACCACCTCCTCCACGACCATTTGCGGAGCAGGAGCAGTTTCAGAGGCATCTGCTGCCGCAGGAATGAGTGTGGAGGTGGAGGTGCTTAGACAGGCAGTCATACTGCGCAACAGTTTGATGTTGGAGGTGGTCCACGCGCCACCGCTGCCGCCGCCGGCGTTGCGCTCTTCGACCACAGATCCGAGACGACTCCATTGTTCCGCGGAGACACCGCATGCATGTTGGTAGGCTTTCGCGGACGGACGGGGAACGTGGATGATTTCGCAGGCTTGCTGCATGGCGTGCGGCAAGAAACTGAGTTGTTCTGTCACCAGCAGGAAGATGGAGCGCACCGGCGTAAAGTAGTTGTGCTGCATGTAGCTGTAGAAGCTGTCCAGCAGTTCGCTGTGGATGTCGTGGAAATTCTTGCAGAGGATGATGCCACACTTGTGTTTCTTGGCGGAGATGCTGTCCATGATCTGTGCGTGCAGTTCATGCCACAAGGCGCGGGAGTTGCATCCGAGCAGCGCCATGTCGACTTCGTAGTGCACGTCGCTCACTTTGAACAGCATGGTTTGCTTGTTGAACGTGAGGGTCATCTTCTTCTCGTACTTCAGATCGCTGGGGCTGTAGCGGCGGATGCATTCCAGCGCCTGCGTGTACTTGCCGGTTCCCGCCGGGCCAAACAGAATCACGTGGCGCAACTCCTCCAGGCGCGCGGGGAAGTGTTGATAGGCCTTGTGCAAATGGGGATGCAACGATGCGCGACGACCTTCGCTCAAATACTCTTCAAAGTGTGACTCTTGCGTCTTCATTGCGGTGGCGGCGGCGGCGCTCACTGTGCTGGCAGAGCCCGTCGCATCGACCTCTTTCGAGGCCGCGGAACCGGGTCGGTAGGTTCGTCGGTAATTGCGGCGCATGGTTCTCTTCAACAGCAATCCAGCGAATAAAACAAGCAAAACAGGCAAGCCGTGGCGTATAATCTGTGTGCGCGCTTCGCGTGTTGTCGTGAACCCGCGCTCCGTGCGCTGCATTTAAATACATTCCCTCATCTCCCGCAGCAACCACGTAATGTGTTGTTGCGCAGTGTTTTGTACCACCCCCCCATCACATCGATTACATCCCCATCCCCTGCCTTTCAATTCCTAAAAAACTTCCATCCACCACACGGAA
>JACCEB011783071.1_pt1 | contig 36133 bp, 34 predicted proteins | sample 7454761 | NCBI WGS metagenome assembly JACCEB01 (sample SAMN15323454, study PRJNA562643) | freshwater metagenome | isolation source: river surface water | place: USA:Blue River Watershed | collected 2017-08-18
AAAAGATTTTCCTGCCTTAGCAACATCAAATATAGTTTGCGGGCAATTTTGACCATTTCCAAAAATAATTACATCGTCATTTATTTTATCACTTTCTTTTGCCTCTACTATAATCTGATCCATACTGATTAATCCTAATACTTTTCTTTTTGTTCCATTTATATACACATATAGACGCAACGAGGCAGACCTTGGTATTATATCCGCGTATCCTATTGGTAATACGGCAACCCGCATTTTCTTCGGCGTAATATATGCCCAATCATAACCAATACCCTCGCCCTTATTTATATCCTTTAGTTGAATAATATATGATTTTACTGTCATAGCTAATTTGAGATGTTTATGAAGTTTATCATTTCCTGGAATTCCATACACGCCTGAACCTGGGCGTGATAATGTGAAATCAGATACATCATAATTTAGACACCCTCCGGTATTTGCTATGTGAACTAACGGAGGTTTTATTCCTATATTGGCCAATTCAGACCTTAAACTCCTAAATTTACGCAATTGTTCATTTACTATCGGACTATTTTTTATACCAGAACAAACTAAATGAGACATCATCCCGACTATTTCAAATTTGTGAGATTTTGCGACATCTTTAAAGGATTGGATTGCCTTTTCATAAGGTATTCCTGCACGATTTATTCCGGTATCTACAAACATGGTAATTTTAATTTTTTTATCGTTTGGAATAAGTTTTTCAAGCTTTGGAATAATATTTTCATCAAATATAGCTATATCCAAATCCAATGATATTCCGTCTTTAATTTCCTGTCCATCAATATCGTAAAGCCATGACAATATTCTTCCATTATCACCGCTTTTACGCAACAATATTGCCTCGCCTAAAGTAGCAACACCAATATATTTAATCCCTAAATTGCGTAATACCTTCGCCATATCTATTAAACCATGACCATATGCGTCTGCCTTTAAAACCGGCATTAGATCTGTACCAGTTTTCTTTTTTAGATATTGCAAGTTGTTTTTTATGGCCTTTACATCTATAATTGCTTTGATATCTTTATCTGCCGTAGGTATTTGATTAACGGCGCATTTTTTTCGTCTCGTAATGTTTTTTCGTATCGTATTGTTTTTTATTCTTGTTTTGTTCATATAAATTATATATATATTTTAGTTCGTTGTATGTAATTATATTGCTGGTATCGTTTGCCAATTTAATAGGAACCCATTTTTTAAATTTGTGATTAAACTGACATACCATTTTATATGATTTATCTAAATGAACAAATTTGTCGGCATTTTCGTTTTCAAATTCTTCCTCATCGTCACTTTCCTCTAACGCGTCCAAATTATCGTTTTCTTTGATTATCCTAAATAATTTATTCATCATCACACTTGTATTATAGTCTGGTATATGAGTTATACCATGCTGTTCTTCTTTTAGCGCATCATTCAAACAATATAAATAATATATGTCGCTCTGAATATCTGGTTTAATTGTAAACACTACCTCTTTTTTTGCTGGCGGCGTTATATTTGTTCTTGTATCATTTATTCTTGTATCATTTATATTTGTTCTTGTATCATTTGTTATATTACTGGAATTACTTGTCATATCAGTATTGCGCTTAGTATATGTATTGCTTTGTGGTGGTCTATTTGTATATTGTAATACTTGCGCGGTTTGTGATATTTGTGATTTATAAACCGAATATTCCATATAAATATAGGCATTCACTCTACTAAATAATTTATATTGAATCGTGTCTATGTTATATGACACATTCATTATCTGTTTTTCTAATTCTTCGTTTGTTTTACACATTAACGGTAGTCCAAAAACTAGAAAAGAGTTATTATAAGATAATTGTTTTAAATCCTTCTTCAACATTTGATTCATTTTCACCAACTTTTCACCCCAGTTTACCCGGTCTGTATTTACCCCTTTGTATGCAAAGATATCTTCAATACAAAAAAATCTATTGTTTGAATTATAAAATATGGTCCCATAAAGAATAGTTCCATACGCCAAATCATCTGAAAAACACGTGTTCGCAATTTTTATATCCATCACTTGTTTATTATTTGTAAGTTCCAATATTAGACACACCATTTTCTCATTTATAGATGTAAACCACGCAAAACATTTTTTACCTTCAGGAATAGCTACAATGTAATCTGAATTATAAACCTTCTTATAAATAATATTTTCATAAGAAAGTTTTATGTTTGGAAATTCACTTAATATAGACTGTTTATCGCTTTGTGTCAACATTTATATAAATATATACCATGTTATCTTTATGTATTTTATACAAATATATTATACAATTACAACTTTTTGTAAAAGAATATAATAGCTTTATATTATATGGAATCGGTTATTGATTTACGACAAATCAGAATTACTCCTCAAATAGAAGATGCCGTGAAAAAATATAATACAATTGTTGATTTATCTCAATTCAAAAAAAATACTCATAATTTTACAACTCCACTGAATCGCATGGAAAGTATGATGACCGCTGAAGAAGACATCGTTAAAAATTTACCAGTAAAACTAGTAAATGTGAAACGAAACGGAAAAAATGTAGGAATAAATATTGACGGAACCAAAAAAGCATTGTATGATATCATAGACGGACGTCATAGAATTACGCGTTCCATTGTAAATGACAAAAAACATATTAAGGCAAAAATCGCAAGTTCTGGCGGACGAAAACATCCACTGAATACTCGTAAGCGAAAGGGTAAATATACAAACACGCGCAAACATAAAACAACTAAAAGACGTTTAGCTAAAATGTGAAAAATAATGCGCTGCTAAAATGGTGAAAAATTTGACATTGTACTTGAATCTAATGACGTAACACTAGTGCCATTGATATCTCTATTATCCACGTTCCCACTAGATTTATGTAGTTGTTTTTTTAAAAAGTTTTTCAGCTCGTTCTTCATAGAGGGTTCTTCTTTTGTGGGTAGTAAATCTATCAATGTGTAATCTAAATTTTCTTCAGGTGCCGAATTATTTTTATATTCGGAATACCCCTGATAAGCTGGATTTATAGAAGTATTTGTATTTTTCTTTAAAATATTATAAATATTTTCGTATTTTTGAGTCGGCGTATTTACTAAATCTTTTATTTTTGGAACAGTTAATGTTGATTTAAAAAAATTAATTAGGTGATGAACTAAAAATATTAAAATGATTGATATAACTGTAATTTGAATAACCCAAGATAACATATTATATTATGATATTAGTTTAAGAGGGATAAAAACACAATTATTTCTTTTTTAATGAATATGTCATTGATATCTATATTATTTTCAACTTCAAAATAAATATCATTGGGTGTCATATCGGCATCTGTAGAGGTAGCACTTGTGGCTACACTTGTGGATTTTTTGGTAAAGGATGCGTCCTCAATAGGTCCTTCAATAACCAATTTAATATCAGAATTTTTATTTATTTGGTAAAAACATCTCTTCATTTTTGTAGATGTATGTTCTGGAGCAATTTTGTAGGTGGTTTCACTTGTGTAATATGATGGATCTACAATCAAAGTGAAATTTTCGTAATAATTGTTGTATATTTTAATATCGGCATCTGTTGGGTTTAACTTTTTAAATGAATTATCACCTATTTGATAAATACCATCAGAGCTATATATTTGTAGATAAGTTTCAGAATCTATATATTGTTCCTTTATTGTCTTGACGATATTGGACAAAATTTCTATATTAAAATTATTAATGTATATTTTCATTATATTTAATAATATAGAAACTATTTAAACCTATTCAATTTATTATTATAATTAATGTCTCAACCGTTAACAATTATAATTGTTGAAAAAACTGGGTCTTTAAAATCGTTATCCATTAAAGATTACAAAGTAGAAGAATTATATAAAAAATGTGGATTCAAAAAAGCGGATGATTTTATAAAACAAGTTGAGTGGAGTGCAAAATACGATGGTAAAAAATATTTCATAGAGGTTTTCGCCAAAAAGGAAGGTCGTGCGAATTCTGAAAACAAATATGATTTCCCTCCTCCTATTGATACAACACTTTTTTTTGGTAGTTGCGCCATTTTGGCATATTTAAAACAAAGCGACGGTAGTAAATCTTATACAGATTTAAGTTTACCTTTGTGGAATAAAATTTATGAAAAATTATTTGGAGGTTTTGAAGATTTGGCAGCAACTGCCGCAGAAGATGAAGCAGAAGAAGATGAGCTCGCAAATGTTCCGAAAGAGAAGAAAACAAAACAAGGTTATTTAAAAGATGGTTTTGTTGTGGACAGTAGTGATACAGAGGAAAATATTTCTGGATCTGGAAGTGATGAAGATATTGAAGACATTGAAGTAGATGATACTGAAGAATCGGAAGAGGAAATCGTCATTGAAGACTTGGGGTCAGAATTGAGTGAAGAATCTTATGATTATGAATGTGAGGAAGACAAATAAAATAACAAATAAAATTGATATTGATTTAAATATATAATAATTTATTAAATCAATAAGAATGTCGTTACGTAAGATTGATAACGTTGAATCATTTCGTGCCAATGTTAGACAAAAATTAGACGTGATTTTAGAAAATGAAAAAAATAGTTCTAATTTGGAAAAAGGTATCTTTAATTTTGCCTTGAAGGAAGCAGAGCAGCGAAAAATTGTTAAAAAATGGGATAATAAATTCTTTGTTCAACTTTATTTGGATCGTTTGCGCAGTATTATGGCAAATTTAAAAGGCGAAGTTTTGCAGCAAATCAATGACGGATCTATTAAACCTCACGTGGTAGCTTTTATGACACATCAGGAATTGTCTCCTGATAGATGGGATGAAATGATTAAAGCCAAAATCATAAGAGATAAGAGCAAATTTGAAACTAAATTAGTTGCTTCTACTGACGCTTTTACTTGCCGTAAATGTAAAAGCAATCAGTGTATGCACTATTTTCAGCAGGTCAGGTCGGCTGACGAACCAATGACTTGTTACCTTACTTGCTGTAACTGCGGAAACCGATGGAAAACAAGTTGAGACCATAAAATTTATTTCAAATTAAAATCATAGTCATCATAAAATAAATATGACACTTCTAATAGATCATCATTTTCGTCACAATTTATTCTTTCTATTTGTGCATAAATTTCATTCTTCAAATAATCCATACGTGTTTTCATAGTAGGATTTTTTGCTGTACCATTCAAATTTTTAAATTTATCTGGATTAAAACGTATAAAAATAAATTTGCCTCCGTGTATCATAAATAAATCGTCGTAACGAACCTCTTCTTCTTTTTTATCATATCTTTTGTGTTGATTTTCATCTACTTCTATACATAATAAAGTATTACCAATGAGTTTGCGAAAATCAATTCTACGACGATGAGAGCAATCACAATTTCCAGTCCACAATGGTATATCATGAATAAATCCATCAAATTCTTCTTTCAGAAAATCCCGAACATAATTTTCTCTTGTTTTACATCTTATATTTTTCGTTGCTTCATCATTTGGAAACAAATGTTGGTAACAAAAGGTGCAATAATATTTATATTTGATACTTCCTGTATTTGTACAATCATCGTTTTTGCATTTATCTACTACATTTATCATTTCAGCTGTTTTGCATTGATTGCAATATCTAGGTTTTTGTCCAAATAAATTATAAGTAGCTTGGTCTTCTTTACATTTTATACACAATCTTTTACGAAGCATAATCATATTTTCCTTTTTACAAAGCTTACAATATTCAGGTGTAAGACCTTTATAATTAAAACTAGGTTGTACATTTCCACATTTACAAAATTTATGTATAACATCTATCATATCAGGTTCTTTACATTTGCTACAATACTGAGGTCTTAAACCTTCAAAATTAAAATTTGGTCTAGTACTTTTTCCACATTTACATGGATCGTTAACAACATTTATCATACCATCTTTTTTACATTTACTACAATAGTTTGCTTTTAAACCCGCAAAATTAAAAGTAGGTTTTACACTGTCACAATAACATTTTTTATCATTTACATTTACCATACCTTCCTTTTTACATTCCTTGCAAAAATTTGCACTCGTTCCCTGATAATTATAAGTAGGTCTTGCTTTACCACATTCACACGATTTACACAATAAGTTTACCATATTTGGTTCTTTATGTGCAGAGCAGAATTGTGTTCCTGTACCATCTTTATAACCAAACGATGCAGTTAACGGACAGCCACTTGCAAATTTACATTTTTTATGAGTACCTTTCATCCCTATACTATTCCTAAAGAAAATACATTTAAATAATTATACGTAAATATATTCTAATTTATAAATTCTCTAAAACAACACCCTTCAACAATTTTTCCTTACGTTTTTGATAAGCTCTTTTTCTGTACTCTTTCAATTTTTCAGGATTTTCCTCCTTTAACTTTTTCAAATAATTCGAACCAGCCTCTTTAATTACCTCTTTGTTTTTTTCATAGTATCTCTTATGATTATCACCATTAGTATACTTCTTCAACTTTTCCTCTAATTCTGACACCTTTCCTCTTAGCTCTTCAATTTCTTGTTTAAGAGCACCAACGTCTTCCATTATTAATATATGACAATATCTTTCTAAATATATTTTTGCTTTACTTCGTTATAACTTTTCCAAAAGTATATATCACGTATAAACAGATCAGTAATCCTATTCCATATTTCCATAATTTGTATATTAAAAACGGTTCTCTAACAACTAGCGACATGTCGTCTTCTTTATTATGTTTATAAATATAGTGACGCAAGATAGTATCAGGAAATTCTGGTGATATTTTCCGAATAAACATTGCGAATGGGTTTTTCTCTACACCGGCAGAGTTCTTACCTAATTCTGAATCAATAAATGTAATATCCACATCATTTGCTTGTTTAAATAAATGCGGACTTGTCGCACTAGCCATTCTACTCCAGTCAGTAATATGTGTTACTGCCGATATAACACCTCCATTTTTTGCTTCTAATTGTTTGTATCCATATAAAATAATGGCAAACAAACTTTCGTTGGCCAATCCACCGCTACATATTAATTTGGTTACATCGTTTTGTTTATTCACAAAATTCAATATTTGAAATACATGTTCTCTCTTTAAAACAAACCACGGGTCATTTGCCAGCCGAAGTTCGTCTGGGAGTTTCGCCAAATTCGCACGTTTATGAAAGTCTACATTCCACCAAGCTCTTTTCCAACTCATAATACTATTATTATAATAAGTAAAAAAGAGGTATCTAAATCTTTTGGGTGACACAATAGGACAGCATGAGTCCGTCAATAAACAAAACCATTTATTTCTTGCGTCGTGTTTTGCGGCAAAATTTATGACTGATAAATACGCAGGTATGACATGATAATAACTTGTTTCGTGTATATAATTTGGTGGGATGGTATGCTGGGATATCCATTGTGATTTTATTTTATTTATATCTTTGTAATAAAAATAAACGTTAATGATGTCCTTGTTATATTCTATCCATTCACGCCATAGTTCTTCCTTGTTTAAAATATGCTCGTAACTAATAATAAAACACAATGCTATTTTCATAATATCTTTGGATGAGTTAAAGTTCCAATTAATTTTTAAGTAATAAAAAATATATATTATAAATATAAATGAATTATTCTTCTATATTCAAAATTTTTATGTTTATTGTTATAAATACCGCCATTACATCCTTGAGGGTGAAAAAAACTAGGAGAATTACAACTTTTGTAAATAGTAGTAAACAAAACCACAATTGTGTTATATCTTCTAGAAATAACAATGTCTATTGTAATAGTCAGGCGAAATTGTTTATAGACGAAAACGTTTTTCTCAAAAATAAAAAATTAATTACTATATCACCAGGAGGTTACAAAGGGTTTTATTTATTAGGAATTTTAACTTATATCAAAGAAAAATACGAAACCGATAATTTAATTTATTCCGGCGCGTCTGCAGGTTCATGGAATAGTTTATTTATGTGTTATAAAGGCAATACTTTAGAATTTGTATATGATTTATTGGATTATAATATTAAAAAAACGAAAAGCATACCTGAATTAGAATATTTTTTGAAATATAAGCTTTTGAGTAATTATAAGACAGAGGATTTTGATTTACGTCGTTTATTTATAGGAGTAACAACTATTAAACGTTTTGCTCCTTTGACGAATATATTTTCCGATTTTGAAACTTTAGAAGATGCAATCAACTGTTGTATAGCTAGTTCACATATTCCATTAATAACCGGAGGTCTCACTAATAAATATCATAATATGTTTACTTTTGATGGTGGTTTTAGTAATTATCCATATTTAGAAAAAGAGAGATTAGTCCATATTTCACCTAGTATGTGGGAAGATATAAATAAACATGGCAATAATCCAATAAGCAATATAAAACGCGGTATTCTTTCTTTAAAAAAATACTCCGAGTTTTTTTCAGTTTCAAAAAATAATTTGTTGGAATTATTTGATGATGGATATCAAGATGCGAAAAATAATAAACAATATCTTGATACAATATTTACTCCAAAAAATGGCGCGAACCCAATGAATTCACAACAAACCAAATCAAATGAAACCAATCCAAATGAAACCAAGTCAAATATAATAGACATAGATAATTTATCTACTATTGATGAATTAGACAATGATTTAGATGGAATAGTATTTTAAAGGATGTAAAATTATTCTTCAACCAGTATATTCTCTAGTTCATCATCTGTAAATGACTCAATATCACCTTTGTTTGGTCTCACTCTCATGGATAGTCTGTCAAAAAATCTATACAAAACCCCATAAATTCTTCTGTAATATATCATGATGTATTCAAACATAGCTACTATATAAATATATATTATATATTTTTAAACTTTTTAGATGTAAAATATTATTCATAATTCACATCTACCCTTTAACATCATTATGTATCAATTCATATGATTCGGATCCATAGTTTTCTACGTTTTCTACGTTTTCTACGTTTTCGTTCTCTTCTTGATTCGTGCTATCATCACTATTATCTACACAATCTAAATCTAATGTTATACTAGATACGGTTGATTGTATTAGTAGAGTATCATCGTCATTTAATTCGTATACGGGTCTTCTATTTGGTTCTTTTTTAGAAAACAATAATGTCATTAATTTTTTATTAAATTCAAGTAAATTATCAACTTTATATTGTAATTTTTGAATACTATTTGTTTGTTTATTAATTAACATTTGATAATTTTTTTGTTCAAAATAGTTATCTATGATTATTCTGGTGTTATAAAATCCAGTTATAACTATTGAAGTCCCAAATACTGTAACTAAAATGGCGCACCCAAAGACTAAGTTTTCAATCTTCTTTATTTTTTCAAAAACATTTCCTCTTTTTATAATATTGAGTATTGATTCTGAAATTTTATCTGGTAAAACAATTTCGGACATAATCTGATTTAATTATAATAAAAATTTTAAACCTTTTACAATTGAATATTTAATAAAATTGATTTACTTTTATTATATTAGTAAATTACAAAGACAACAACATCGCATATTTATTATAAAATGAAAACCGAGACAATATTTATACAATCCATCAAGAGGGACATTACCTTTTATATTGGTAAAAACCAAGACGAGAATTTTGAAGTCATAGACAACGGCGCTGAAAATGATTTATGGTTTCATGCGAAAAATATATCGTCTTGTCATGTAGTTGGTATTATTCCTGATGACATTGACAAAAAAGAAATGCGTTATATTGTTACAGTAGGAGCATTACTATGTAAAAATAATACCAACAAACTTAAAAGCTTAAAAAATGTAGAAATAACTTATACACAAATTAAAAATATTACCAAAACTAATATTCGTGGTTGCGTAGAAACACAAAATACAAAAACGATCCTTTGTTAAAAAGAAATTAGAAAGATTTATATATAAGTTTATTGCGTTGTAAAATACAGTGACATAAATATTTAGGTGTTTTTCTTTATTTTTTTATTTAAAATATTTTTATTTCATATTATATTATATCATATTATATGAAACAATTTGATGTTACAGAACAAATTAAAAATGGCAACAAATATAATAATTTTCACGTTTTTAATAATTCTATAGTTCATTATAAAGATAATATTTATATTATGGTTTATAGATCTATTAGATATAACATATCTCATGATACACATCCTTGGGATATGTGGGGCTGTAATTGTAATCCAGATTATTGTGATTATTGGTATGAAGGATATACAACGAATACAGAAGAATATACAACGAATACAGAAGAAGGTGAATCAGATAATTCACAAAATCATATTTATTCTAGTTCATCTATTTCATCTAATCATTCTAATCATTCTAATCATTATAGTAAATACGGTTATTCTAGTTTTTCTGGAATGTCACCATATACATGTACTTCAAGAAGTATTTACGATGATTATTTAACAGATTATTTTAAAAATAATAAGACATATAAAATTTATAATTTAGATAAATATGTAAATAAAATAAATGAAAATGATTATGAAACCGATACCACTGGGTTATGTGTTTTAATATTTGATGGTAAAAAATTTAACATTCTTTATAACATAAATAATATTTTTGAATATGATAATCATACAAAACATCACGATGCTAGAATTTATAATATTAACGATAAAATATATTTAACATACAACACATATCTATATCATGATACACGTTTTTTAGTTCAAATGTCTACGTGCGAAATAGAGATTAATTTAGATAATAAATATATACGTGTACACAATGAAAAATTACTGATAAATAATTATAAAGATGTAGAGAAAAATTGTATTATTCATGGAAATGATGTCCTATATTCGCTTCATAAAAATTTTGTTTTTGAACACGGGAAAAAACTAATTACAAAATCATCTGATATTTTAAATAAAATATATAAAAAATATGATAATATATACGTTTCATTGAGCACACCTGTAGTAGATTTTGATGACCATTATTTATCTGTAGGTCATGTAAAATTAAATCATGAAAGTAATGATGTGAAGAAATTTTTAAAAGACAACAATATAGATATTAGAAAGTTTGAAGTAATTCATACTTATTGGATGTATTTTTCATTCTTTTTCTTATTTGATAAAAGTTACAATATTGTTAAAATTTCTGATTTCTTTATATTTGAAAACGCTCATGTAAATTTCCCGTCTGGGCTTACAAAAACACATGATGATAATTATTTGTTGAGTTATGGGGTAAATGATAATAAAAGTATAGTATTAATGCTTACAAAAAATGAAATTACCTCTCTTTTGAAAACAGATACACCTGAATTTAAAATATTTGAAACCAGAATTGATGACGAAAGTGATTGCGAAAGTCATGACGAAAGTGATAATAAACAAATCAAATTAGTAGAGCTTGATAAGTCACGCCCAAAAATTATTAACTCAATACCAAATAAAGCGAAATTTATTAATTTACAATATAAAACACCTATAATGAAGAGTAGTAACAATAAATTGATTTCTTTACAAATATTAAATCCTCATAATAATCATCATTTAAACTACAATAACAATAATGTTGTAGCTATCAATAGAAAAGCGCATAAAAAAATGGCTATAAATTTTTTATAAATAATTGTTGAAACCTAAAATGTTTTTATATAATTCTCATTATGTAAAAACAGCACAACATCTGGAAGCTAATATTTTCTCTTGCTTAGGCGTTTCCTTCTTCTTCGTTTAGTTTTATCATTTTTTATACGTTTTCCACCCCGTTCGCGCATTGACTTTAATTCGTCGTAAGGTTGAGATAATACTTCGTTAACAAATTCGTTATCGGTGGTTATATTTTTCGCTTTAATTTGTTCTCTAACTAGCCCTTCTAAAGTGCCTATGTTTGCTTTGTTAAATATGGTTTTAATTTCTCCTGATAAAACCTGTAAATTGTTTAATATTTGTTTAGATTCTTCTAAATTTTGTAGAGATTTATCTATCATTTGGATATTCATTGTGATATTGTTTTCTGTCACATTTGTTATATCTATTAGCTTTTGGTAATTTTGTCTAATTTTTTCAGGACTCTTGTTCGCGTATTGCATCTTTGCTTTTTCTGTTTCTGCCAATATTTTTTTGAATTGTTCTTTATATTTTTCAGTTTCTTCTAAAATAGTTTGTGATGATGAAATCATTTTATACCTATATTTTATATGAATATAAAATAATTTATACAGTGAAAGAGATAACTGAATATCGCAGATGTATAGTTGTAATTGGACTAATCCTCCGTCAAATCAACGACTTCATTTACATTATATAATACATTTGTCAACGGTAACTCGTAGACACAACCAGGGCATTTATGACACGCATTTTCACGCGCAAATCCAATGTCACTGTTCCACCAACATTGGCTACATATTCGGTGAGACTTATTCATATTTTTCTGAAAACAAATGCTAGGTATAAATGTGTTTAAAATATTGTAATCATTATTACACATACAACATAGAACTAGAGTCATAGTAACTTATTACATTATAAGTTAGCATGTTTTTACATGGTTTATCTATAGTTTATCTATAGTTTATCTATAGTTTATCTAGATTTAAGCATTACACGATATAAGATATAAATACCCATACCAGCTAAAGTGGCCAAATATAATTGACTCATTGGATCTTCTGATGGAAATGGACTAGCATCTTTACTAACACTAGATTGAAAGGCTTCACTACATTTATCTCCAGAAATTGGGTTTTTTCCATTAGAAAAGGAACAAGCATCCATATTTTGAATATCCGTCAATGTAACATAATGTGTTTCAGAAGATTTATTATTATTGACATCAATAGTTTGCATAGTTACTTCTTGACATGCTGGTGTAGAACCAGAGAGAAATGAACTCATAATCGCATAAGGGTTTAAAACATTTAAATTACCCATAGAGCCAGGAATTAACCCTTTCAATTCAGAAAAATTGACACCTAATCCAGATGAAATAAATGGAATATTACCTTGCGGAACATTATTCACATAAATATATCTATCTACTTGGTCACATGTAGAGGAATCATTCGCATCGGTGCATTTATCAGTTGCGGCACATTTTGCGCCAGTTTGTAAGAAAAATTTATTCCCTAAAGCCCCCCCAGTTGCCGACGCTTTGCTTTTTCCTTGAACTAAAAGTTCAACATATTGAATTAACCCGTCTACGTCTTTTGCCATTTGTTGAATAGTTCCTTTATCGCTCATACCAATTTGACTAGGCGTTTTAATATTTTTATAATAAGGATATGTAGGACCCAATAATTTTTCTTCTACACCTTGGGCATCAGTTAAAACTTCTTGAAATATATTTGACATAATACTTAAAATATATAAATATATTTATTTTTGTGAATAAATATATTTATTCTCCTTATTACGATAAGAAAAAACTAGTATCAATATTAGAGGTTGTAGTAGTATCGCTCGTAGTAGTATCACTTGTAGTAGTTCCACTTGTAGTAGTATCATTTGTTGTAGTATCACTTGTAGTAGTATCTGTTGTACCTGTAATATTTGGTGCTGTTCCACCTGTAAGCTGTGCTGCGTAATCCTGTTGTTGTCCAACTAACCCAGCTACTTGTTCTTGTAAAATGGAAACGTTTCCACTTAAATCTTGGACTTCTTGAAACATATTTTGAACTGCATCCATTCTTTGTTTTAAATAATCAATATTTCCTGCATTTTGTTGTGATAATATAAGGGCATTGGATGGGTTATTAGTATCATAAGGAGTATAAGTATTTGAAGTGGTATTAGTTGAACTGGTATTAGTTGAACTGGTATTACTTGAATTTGTGCCTGAATTGGTAGTAGTCGTTTCTAAACCTTCAACAATATGATTTGCTAAAATTAGTTGATAACCAATCAATATAATAAAAAATAGTATTAATATATTTACCAACATTGACATTATTATAATATTATATTAGTTTTTATTTTCTTCCATAATAATATAAATGTCATCAGCTGTTTACCCATTAGGAATGAATTCTATGCCAGCGTCTGGTTATAATCATAGAAGCACATATTTTAATAAACAATACAGTTCATGGAAAGGAACTGGTATAAATAGTAACCCAGTAGGCATTGCTTCTGGACATATTAGACCTTTAACAAATAATGATCCTGGTAATGTTTTTAAAACAGGTTTTGGTCTTCCTAGACCAATTAAACATTTTAGAAAAGGTAGAGTCATTCCCGCGCAACCAGTTCAAGCAAATAATTTGATTGCTAAGGACCCGTATAATAATAACATTACTTTAAATTTGAATGAAGCCGCACTAATTAATTATAATATGAATAGATTTGTTAAATCCAGTAAAGGAACCTCTCTAGGTGGTGGTTTTGGCGGTTCTGGTTTATTAAATGATATGCAAGATAAACCAGGTGCTTATACCGTTAAATTAAATCCAGTTACTGAAGTAGACGGGGTTAGTCAATTGAATTCTGATTGTAAGACTTGTGAAGGTGTCGGAATCGTGGCAAATTATTATCCAAACAAGGGCTATTTAACAGAAAATCCGGAACCAAATACCACCTCTCCTGTTTTATGTTGTAATGAAGAATATAAGGCAAAACGTAGAGCAATTTATGCCAGCACAAATCTTAAGAAAAATTACTACACCACTACCAAGCAGTATTTACAAAACCGTTGTAAAACATATGACCAAAAGGCATTTAATTTCTTGTCTTACAGAACAAACCTGGATGCTTCAGTGTATAACGCAAATCCTTACTACATATCGGTAGATGGTAATAATGGTCCAAAACCCGGCGGTCCACTCTCTTTGACAAACACCTATTTGGCGAATTGTCAATCAAATGCCCAACTATATGAAGCGACAGAAATTGTGCTTATTGAGCAAATGTTGGCCTTTATGTTAAATGCCAATGTATTAACGCAATCGGAAATAGATGCGTTTAATACATTAGGTATAAATACAATTAAAGGGTTTTTCAACTGGTTAAATGGATTACCCGATGGACAAAAAACATCAGCGCTCAAAATATTTACAGATTTTGTAGGTAACCCATATTGGGGTATGCCTTTTGCCGGACCATCCAATCCAACTGGATGCCAACTAGTCGTTTATAAACCAAATAACTATCAATATGCCAAACAAGGCGCGGTGTCAAGTTCTACTAGAAATCTTAAATTGAATGTGGATACCATTTCTACTAATGCGGCTTCTATTCAAAATTATAATAATACTGGACCACAATTAGTAACTGCAAATCAATTGTATGCAGGCGATTCTCCAAATATTACAAATATAATGAAAAATAAGGCGCCAGGATGTAATACACCTAGCATATTTCAATTTCAAAATAAAAAATCTTGTTACTATAGACGATTACCCGAATACCAGGTTCCAGTTTCTCAACCAAGTCCATATCGTTATTTCCGAGGAACAGTATTTAGTTCTAATCATTATTCGCAATCACCAAACACATACAATACTACTTCTGGCAGTGGAGCTTATAAGTAAAAATTCGCATTGAATTAGTAAAAAAATTGATTAGTTTTATAATAAAACACTACTTTTAACCCTTTAACACCTTGAATATTCATATTCCGCAAAAATGTCATTCGTAGATTGGATAAATAGTTATAAAGAAAATATTGTTCCTGAATGTTTGGCGATGAATCCAAGCCCAAAATTATTAAAGTATTTAAAACGCAATCCCGCGATGATTGTTTGGAAAGTTCTAAGCGCAAATCCGGTCGCGATTGATTTGTTTATACAGGATTATGGTTATAATATTTATGGATTTAACCCAGTTCATTTTATTAATTGGTCGCAAATGTGTTTAAATCCACACCCTGAAGCAATTCGTTTAATCAAAGAACGACACGCAAAGAATATGGAAAAATACAACAAGGGCAAAAGAATAGAACCATATTATATATTACATTGGCAAAATTTATCAAAAAACACCAATCCAGACGCGATTGCGTTTTTAAAGGAAAACCCGGTAAACCGTTGCTTTTATAGACAAGAGAACGATTATGATGCACATGAAGACGACCCCGATTATAACCCATATGAAGAAACAACTATATATGGTGACCAACCTTATCAACCAGACGACTCTCTTAGAGAAGATTCTCCGGAGGAATACTTTTGGCACGAAATGTGTGAAAATCCGGCAGCGACTGATTTTGTAAAAGAAAACAATCAAATCGTTCTTGCTCATTTAACCAAAAATACTAGCGATCAAGCGCTGGAAATTATAAAGGAAGATATAAATTATATAAATGACCCATATTCGTTGTCCTGGTTATCAGAAAACACGAATCCGCTTGCCATTGAATTATTAGAACAAAAACCGGATAAAATTGTATGGCCCTCTTTGTGTAAAAATACGAGTCCAGATGCGTTTGCTTTATTAACAAAAATCCCTGAAAAAATAGACTGGACCTACTTATCCGCAAACCCAAATGCCATTGAATTATTAGAACAAAACCCTGACAAAATAGATTGGCGATGGTTATGTAAAAATCCCAATGCGGGCAAATTATTAGAAAAATTTATCATGGATGACGAGTCAGTACATTTCATTGATAAACTGGATTGGAGGTGGTTATCCGCAAATCCATGTATATTCAAATAAAAAATACTATAATAAAAAATACTATAATAAAAAACGAATACTATAATATATTACGCATAATACTAACATATTATAAAGTGAACCAAATATCTAAACAGTATTTTCACCTTCTTTGTCATCTTGTTGTTCCATTTCTATCTGTTGTTCCATTTCTATTTGCTTCATTTCTATTTCAGCCTCTTTCACTTGCTCTTGTATAAACTCTTTTTCCTCAACAACTTCATCCTTTTTACTTTCAATTTGTAATAATTTATCAGGATCAACATCGTTATATTGAATCTTACCTTTCAAGTAAGCGGAGTAAAAAATATTTTTATCGGTGTTTACTGTGGCATAGATATCAGAAAGTTTTGTAATCATGAATAAAATATTAGTTATGTATGTTGACGTAGTTTGGTTATCTAAATAATATTCATATACAACACACCCACTTACAATACTGTTTAATAAAAACATGAATAATACAAAATACCCCATTTTTTGGTAATAGGTATCTAATCTCAAAATGTTTCCTCTTTTTTCCACGGGTAATAATTCCAATACTTTTTCTACCGAATCATTGTCAAATGGTTTTTTAGAATTGACTTCCAAATAGGTAATAAGTCTATTTTCTCTCTTTACTTCAATAAAATAAAACATTAAAAAAGAAAACATGTTGATAAAATTTAAAACAATAGCCGTGTTGTATAACTCATTGTCTAATACTAGGTTTTCATTTAGTTGACATACATGATCGCCACATTTTTGAGGAACAAATAGCACTAAAAAGGATGAAACCATCACCTTATACAATTCAACCGCAATAGTAGGAGCCATACTAAGTTTTTGAATAAAATCCTGATTTGTAAGCATGTTTTGTGGAGAAGATTCTACACTAGATACTTGTTCTTTATTCTCAGACATATACTATTATACAACAAAATATACCTAATGTAATACAAATAAAACAAATAAATAAAACAAACAAATAAAACAAATAAATAAAACAAACAAATAAAACAAATAAATAAAACAAACAAATAAAACAAGACAACTTAAATTATCCTAAATATCAATTATTTCTACAATTTCTTTCAATTCTTTATTAATCGGTAAAAATATATTGGTCTTTTCCGTAAATTTATTACATGGTATCCTATATTTTTCGCACCAAGCAACCGATTTTTGAATATTTGTTTTCTTCAACAATTCTATTTTTTCTTCTCTGTTTTTATTTTTTAAAATATTCATCATTAAGTCTAACGCATCTATTAGTTGTTGACCAGATATTATATTCATGTCGTTAATTTTCATTGTATAATAATATGGAACATCATAATCCAATATAGATATTATATCCTTATTTTCCAATTTTTTTAGAAAAACCAATAATCTAAAATAGTTTAATTTAAAATTCATTAGCTTATCTTTATTTGTATTAAAACTTTTACATACAATATATTTGTCAAATGTTACTATATTACTAGTAACCGGTTTTAAAATAAATGTTCTATCGTATAAAGACGACAATAAATATAACATGTCCACAATTGGTTTATAAAATACATCTTTTATTTTAATTATACAGCACGCCTGGTCACATTGATTTCTTAAAATAATCATTATACATTCAATTAAAGAAACTGTATATTGTTTTAAATCATCGGTTTTACATTCAAAAAACAAAAAATCAAATTTTTCGTCGCCAATAGATTTAATGGTTTCTTCGTTTATTTCATTATAACACATTATTTCATCATTGTAATTTTCGCGCATCATTTCAAAACACTCTATAGTATCACTATGATTGGGTGTTATATGTAATGTTTTCATTGTAAATGACTTATATGGTTCAAATATATTAATCAACGAACATACTTCTAAAAAATCATAAAATAAATTGGTTTTAGGTTTAAGTTTGCTTACAGAAAATTTTGATCCAGGAACTTTAGAAAAAATATATTCATATGGATTTACAATTTTATTTAATTCATCATGTGTTAACGAATTACTAAACGGCGTGTTTTCTGTTTTATCTGGCGTTTGCGTTATAGCTTCATTATCACAAATAACTTTAATTTGTGAACAAGTTTCATTGTAATATTTTAAAAGGCTTTGAGATATATATGGTTGTAATTTATATTTATTTTCACTTTCTATAGGATTTACAATAATTGTATTATTAATTTTTGGTAATATATAATAATTCATTTGTTTATTATTATATAATTATAATTTTTATTTAAGTTTGTTAACGAGTTTTATACATATACATGAATATTTTATACGTCTATATTTTCACCACTGTATAAATTTACTTTATTCGTCATCACTCTCTATAACCATTTTTTGAACATTCTTTGATTTTTGAACCTTTTTTGCCGGTTTTACACTCTTCTGAATAGGTTCTTTTGTTTCATCAAATGCTTCTGTAGCGGCAACAAGTAGTATTTTTTTACTCAATTTTCTGACCTTTGGTTGAATTTTAGCTACCTCCTTTATAGCTACATCTTGTGCGTGTTTTGTATCTTCGGCATTTCGTAATATGGCAGTTTCTTGATATTCGCCTAACTCTAATTCAATATCTTCTGTGTTTACCGTTCTTACTTTTTTATAAACAAAATATCTATTCAAGAACGAAATTTTCTTTTCAGGAGCAGTCATAAATGGCGCCTGATCATATTCCTTAGCTTTGAACTTATTTTTGGCGATTTCGTCCAACATGTGTAAGAACAATTCACTAAACAAACCAGAACCTTCGGGTAATCCCATATCTTTCGCCTCCTCGCGGCTTATAATTTCAAAACCATATGCACTCATAACCCGATGTAAATAATCAAAGTTTACTAAATATTCTGAAATGGTTTGATTAATAGATTCTTGATAAACATCAATTCTGTAACCAATGGAACTAGAATCGTCGTCAAATGAATCACCTCCATAACCTTTTGTTATTTCCCATATTTTTCTACCGTCTTCAATAATTTTCACAGAATCGCCTGTTTTGGTCTTTTTTAGTTCATTGAATATCAATTTGCCGTCATAACATGTGCCAATAAAGTAGCCGTTGTGTTTTGTGCATTCCGCAATGTTTTTCATAAATCCTTTTAATGTATCGGGGTTTTCAAAGAAATAATGAATTGCGAATTGACACGACGAAACATTAAAACCATCAACGCCTTTACCATATTGTCTTGCTACACCTCTACCGATTTTATCCGATTCTTTGGGCCCTTTACCAAATACAGCTGAAGTTATCTGTTTTGCCTTATCATTTAACATGGCACTACCATCCTTAATGTTAAACGCGCTATTACCATTTACAAATAGGGCATAAGGGACGGTCTTGTTGGCTCTTCGCATATTCAAGAATCGCGCACATGCCCCATCTAAACGATTTTCCAAGTTATCTTTTGAAATATCCACACCAAATACAAAGGATAATTTCGCACTAATCCATTTTGGCAAATCTCCTGCCTTACCGCAAGCAAAATCTATTAATGTGTCGCCTTGTTTAGCAGAACCAACGATTAGCTTCTTTTTGACATATAAATTATGAAAGTTTTTCATGGCTTCTGTCTTAAATTTCCCGGCAGGTGTATTATAATAAACGTCTTCACTAACAGAAATACTTGGTATATTCAATCCGGTGCATAACATGTCTTCTGTAATTCTTCCGGTTGGATGAATAGATTTCCAGTTTTCGTTACATACTTTGTATGCGTTACCGTATTCTTTTTCACCTCGTCTCATTTTTGCGGTTTTATCATGTCTTACACGCAATGGAATCCATTTCCACCCGTCTTCCTTATCTAAATCATATCTGAATTCTACAATCGTATTGTCTTCAAAAACCTCATTTTCTTCTGAAAACATTTTTTTCCCTCCAGAACCATCCATGCGCAACATTATATTACATAATCCAGCATTTGGATCATATGGTTCAGTTGGATAAAATCTTTTTGGAATATAATCATTATCTTGTTTATCCTCATAACGCGGTGTAAATTCAGGTATACGGTCATCAATTACATCTTGGCATGGGTTAATAAAACCGTCTTTGGATTCCTTAAAACCGCAACGAAGTTCAATCATTTTATATTCGTTATATTGAACAGACGAATCGTTATTCATTCCTTCTTCAAAATAAGATTTGATTACGTCATCGCCGTTAGGGCCTTTTACTGTTGTAATTAAGAAGTCAATAGTGTTGTATTGTGGCGGTTTCCATTTAAACGAATTCTCCCAGGTTATTTTTGTTTTCGGACCGGCCTTACCAATTTCGGTTGCTCCTACACCATAAAATGCGTGCGTAAATATTAAACCGTCGGTAGTGTATTCAAAACGCCCTTCGCGCTCTTTTTGTAAAATGGTATTACAACCTTCAAAGATGGTTTGAATATTGTTATTTGGAAAGAATTCTTTTACTGAAAATCTTATTGGTGAAATGAATTCTTGTGCGGTGGTATTTTTTTCAACCATAGATTTGATTGTCTTTTCGTCTTTGCGAATAGTATCCAATATAGATACCGGTTTCAAATTATGTTCAATATATTTCAACAATTGATATCGTGATTTATATATGTCTTTTTCATTTTCCAATAACATAAAAGTATACGCTCTTACGTCTTGCTTTTTAACAAAATATAAATCAAACGCAGCGTATAAATTTATGAATTTTCCATTTTTATCGTGTGAAATTAACTCGCCATCCAATAATGTGTTACAACATTCTTTATTCATCGTTTTTGCTCCGGTAAATATAACATCCATATTGGTATTGATCAAATAAATTTTACCATCGTCTGCTATTAACATCAAATGACGTTCTCCATCAGCTTTTTCTGTGACCACAAATTCCTTTCTAATATTGGGTTCATTAGAATTGCTATCAAATGGCGCAATATTTTTCAATTGTAATGTGATTGAGTTTGGTCCAATGAAATTTTTACTTGACACAAAATTTTTCGGATCGTAATCGTCTTTCCAAATCATTTTCATATAGGTTTCCATAACTTGACTCTGTTCGGGATATGAAATTGGATAATTTGTTCCTTGTAGACCACTTAACACATTTTTGATTACTTTTCTAAGCGAATCAACAATAATCCGAGGATTATTAAATGTAGTATATGGACCAATTAATTTATTATTTACTTCAATTTCAATTTCATAACTTTCTGGATTATTAAAAACGTTGGATTCTTCCAGAGTATAAACACGAATCATTGGACCCCGATTTTCGCGACCAAATCTATCCGGATTTCTATTACCAAATTTTGTAATACTAATATCTACGATACACGGGAAATCTGGGTGTTCAAAAGACACACGATTTAGGAAACGAAATTCTTTCTTAGATTTTCGCCAATTTTCTAGTATATAATTTTGAATACCTTTTTTCACCCGTTCTTCAGTTTGATAAGAGACACGAAAGTTGAAGTCGTCAAAATCTACAGGTCGTATTCTTTCCTTATTGATAATCCCTGGTTTTTTATGAATAAAATCTATTGCGACTGAATTTGACGAATATATTGACTTTATATCATTACTTTTACAATAATCTTGAATAGTATGTAAACCTTTTATTTCGGTTCTAACGTCGGACAACTTAAATTTACCAGACATACTATCTAAAAACTCGCACTGTATACGTAAATAATATTCGCCAGAACTATCACCGACTATTTTAAACCCCGATGATTTTAATTTTCGGATGACATTATCATAATCGTTTCGTGTCAATGATTTAATACCTTTTGTTCCAAATTTAACCTCTAATTCATGATTCGGACCAGAATAACTAAAAGGATTCGTATTATAATATAATGTTACTAAATTATCAAAACGTTCCTGTGGTGTTTTTCTGTCGTTAACATGTTCTAAAACAGTTTCATTGCGAAACATTTCTAGGGGTGCATCTTTATAAATGGGTACTTGAGAAGGGGGCTCATCTGGACTACGAGGAACTATTTCATTTCTAGGTGGAGGTGGAGTATCTGGGCTTCGTGGACTAAATTTTTTTATTTTTGAGTCAGAACTGTTGTCTATCTTATTTGTCACATTCATTTTTTGTTCTATATTATTATTATTTGTAGACATCATTTTGCCTTCTGTTCTTCCTTCTCTTTCTAAATTAGAACTGTTTGTTTTTTCAATAGAATTCATAGTTTTATATATAATAGGACATATTTTTAAATTCTTGTTCATTTTTTTTTAAATTTAAAAATACTGTATAATTGATTCATATAGGTCATTTTTTGTTTTATTTTTTCCAGTGTCTTTATTAGTAGTTTCAATAGATAATTTATTACAAATAGCTATTAAATCCTGAACTTTATAGGAAGAAGCGGCTTTAATAGGCTTGTCTATATTGTCTAGTTTATACAATGTGCTTCTAATATTGTTCACTGTTTCTTCACTCGCCATTTCAAACCCATATTTATTGTAATATTTAGATTGAGACGGTATCTCATGAATGATATAAGTCACATTGCTGTCATTCATTAATAATTCATAATAGGTTTTTTTACAAACATACATTACGTTAATATTTTCTATTGCGCATAATGTCAGAAACGTCTTTGCGTTTAAATTATTATCGTTTGCTAAATTACTCTCCAAATTTGATATTGTATCAAATTTATACATCTTGACAATTTCCTTGTTTTTTCTGATAGACGATACTAAATCAATTTTCAGTTGTTTTGCTAATAAAGTATTTTTGTGATTCATTGTTTCATATTTTACGTCTCCATTTTGTATAATATAAAAACACCAAAATAAACTATCTGGTAAATTTGGAATATACAATGATGAACCCTTTTGTGTTTTGTCTCTGATTTGAGAGTCATTTTTATTTCGTCCATCCGTATTTTTATTATAATTTAGTTTATATTGGATAGATTTTTGTATATTTTCATTATTTAACATATAATCTTGTAAATCAATTAATACATCATTATACGATATCATCTTTACTTGTTAATTAATAATTTGCTGTTATCTTTAATATCTTTTGAGAAATATGTATTTCTATAAGCCTCTTTTTGCTTTTCAACATTACCAAGATTCATCTCTTGTGCATTTACATATTTAATATATTTAGTCAATTCATCTATAATTTCTTTTGGTAGCTCTGATAAATTAATATGAACGCCATATTTATTTTCATTTAAAATTACGTTTGAATGTTTACTGAGTATTCTAAGAACCTCTATTTGATTAAATTTATTCATGTTTTCAATATTTTCTCGCACGTAATTTAATTCACTTACCGAAAAATTATTGACTTCATTTGTAGAAATTACTACCTCCATTTTTAAATTATATACTACATATACACATGTTTTTAAGTAATAATTACTACTTAAAAAAATAATTAGTTGTCTTACATATAATGGAAGATGGAATAGACTGTTATAGTTCGTGTTTTTTGGAAAGAACAAACAAAGAAATCAAAAGTACACATAATGATGAAAATGAAAAGGTAATGTATATTTATGTTCCGGACAGGGATAATAGAATGTCTGCGTTTATTTCTGATATTGTTATCACCGACATGGTAATGACACCAGATAAAGAAAAAATAAATGTTCTTATGGAAAATAAAAAGGGAAGCGTATATATTTTTACAAAGGATTCGGGTGGATTATATACATTTTCTAAATAATTCTAATTATAAAACTTTTACAATTAGAATAATATTACAATTAGAATAATATTACAATTAGAATAATATTACAATTAGAATAATATTACAATTAAACTTATAATAATATTGTTCTTATATTTTATTCTTCAATTACTAATCTTGGTTTAGCTGCTGGTTTGTATTGACTGTAATCTTTTTCTTTAACAAGTTCACCAATTATGGAAATATATTTATCATTTAATTCAAAACGTTGTCCAATAACTCTTACTGTAAGTTTATCACCTTCCTTTACTTCGGCAAAATGAGGCGCTGAATAGTGGTGATCTTTGGCAATAAATACAACAATTGGTGATGGGACATCCGAATCACTTTCAGCACGAATACCTGCCTTGGTGATATTTTTGGCAACACAATTTATAAGCATACCTTCAACTGGAAAACAAACATCACATTCAAATACTATATCAAATAAAACATTATTTCCACGTTGAATAATTCCGCTAGAATATGAAATAATTTTTGATGAATTCGGTTTTATATATCCTTCTACAACACATTTTCCTTCAAAATTTGCCTTAATATTTTCTTCAATATTTTCTTTTAAATTTTTACCAATAGTAGTAATAGGCAAAACAATTTTTCTAGTGATTAAACATCTAGAATAAACGGTTTGAAATCGTGTTTCTTTTCTTTTTTTCTGTTGTGTTGGTTTAGATACCGCTTCCATTATATATTATACATATTATCTTTTAACTATTTTTCATTCAATTATTTTTATTTTATAAAATAATTTTTACAAAAAAATAAAAATAACGCAGAAAACACAATTAAATTATGTCATTTAGACAAAAACGGTATACATTTTGTGCCATAATGCCATTTCAGGTGATAAAAACCATTTTTTGTCATTCTTTTTAATCGCATTAAAAAATCTCAAAATAAATTCTTGAAACACACATAATTCCGTTTGACCAATCGCTTCTTGAATAACAGTTCCATCTGTATCCTTTATAATTTTTGTGTTTTCTTTTGTAAATTTTGTTTCACCAATAATCTCATTTGTTTTACTAATCGTTTTGTCCTTTCCTGCTTCGTCGCATCTAGCACCTGTATCGCGTTTTGAAGTCATATCTTTTGTTTTAAAAACAAAATAACGGTTACTTTTTTCGTATCCAATAAATCCAATGATTTTATTATATTCATCGGGTTTCATGTTTAGTATTTCCTTTACTTCCTTAGTTGTTGCGATTTCTCTCTGATCTTCTGGTTCAGCTTCAACCCATTTATTATTTTCATTCAATATCATAATCATTCGCTTATTCAAGTTATACATTATAAATATTGTGAAATTGGGGGTGGTAATACTATTTGTTTCAAAATAATCCTTTGAAAACCATTCAACAGTTCCCTGATTGATACTTGTTAACGAATACAAATAATTCATGATGGCTAATTTATCTTCAAATAATAGCGTTTCAATCATGTGAGCCACTAAGAATTTTATTAATAAATTATCGTTTTTCGTGTCAGGATATTCCTTCAACATTTTTCGTATAACTATACCACAATGTTTAAACCAATTATCGTCGCCTCGCGGAACCTTGGCTTGTTTGGTATATTCACGGGTGATATCAAAATTCGTCTGCATTTCTTGTATAACCTTTTTACCTTCTTGGAATTCAAAATCGGAATTATTTATAAATTTTTGAATATTTTTATCAATGGCTTGTTTACTTATATTTTTTTTAATTTCAAATTTAATCACGTCGTGTTTATAATCAATTGGAACAGATCTCTCAAAAATAGACGCGTTTTTGTCTCTCAACTCCACGGGTTGAAATAAATAATAATCGCCAATGTTAATTAAACGACCATTTCTTCCATATTTATCCATAATAAATTCATTTTCGTCTTCAATTAATTGGGTTAATGCCGAATAAATTTGAACATATGGGTATTCCTTTGGTGTTCTAATAGCCTTTAATAAAATATCTTTTTTGTAAAAGAAACCCTCTTTCATCAACATTCTAATACGCTGTAAGATTTTTTCAGAATTCATAATGATAAAATTTTCATTATAAGTATCTTCATTTAAATCACCTTCGTCTATGTCTTTGTCTGGTCTACAATTATAATTACAAGATGCCATGTAATCACATGCCGGTGAAAATGGCGCATCTCCAATTTTAAACTCTTTCAATACCTCTCCAGTAGATAATTCTTGAATAATTGGCTCTTTCAAGTAAAGGTCTAATTTTTCTTGTGTAAAATTGGTTTGGTCATGATTAATAATACAATCTACAGCTGTTTCCTTTAAAACTCTAGTAACTTTGCCAATTTGAACAGCCTTGTATTCGGCAACACGATACACGTATAAATCCGCGGCTTCTTCCTCATTGTTTCCCAAAATAGTTCCATACATAAATATTTCCACGTTGCGTTTTTCAAAAGGCAAGTCTTTATGCGATAAATTACGCACACCACGTCCAATAATTTGCTCAATACGATTCATATTATACCAAGGTTCTAATATATGTATTTGACGAATGTATTTAAAATCAATACCTTCTGAACCGGCTTTAGATATGAGAACCACCTTTACTTTATTTCCATCTTTATTATCACTATCGGTTAATCCTTTTACTTCAAAATCGTTATTTGGCGATAATCGCGTTTCACCTGTAATCATGGCATAACGCGCAGGCATAAAATGTTTTTTATCGGCAGGTTCCTTCATTGTTCTAACATCAACTACTTCGCTTGGTCTATGTTTAAAAAGGGGTTTCGCACCGTCTCCATATCTAGTAAATCCCATTTCTTCTAACGCCAATGCCATTGGTATCAAACCACTGTCAATATATTGGGAATATACCAAAATAATGCCTTCGGATACTTTCCCCGTTTCGTAATTCATAATTTTATCCAAAATACATTTTATTTTAGCACTGTATTTCCCAATGTTATTATGGGCAAAAATTTTACCATAATTATCCAACGTCGCCTTCTTATATTCAAATTCACCTTTTACAGGAGGAGATTTTTCATCCACAAATTTCATCATACGTTCTAAACCGATTTTACCTGTTAATTGGTGAGGATCTAAATTAACACGAGATTCTCTTCTAGATAAACTAGAATTATCTCTACTACTGCTTCCACCTTTGCTTGATTTTACAAATGTGCTAGCAGTTTCGTCAATTTCCTCTTCTTCTGTTTCTTCTACTGGACCAGGATTATCGTCGGGAACTGGTTCATTTTCTACCACGATAGATTCTGAAAAACTAGGAGAAAAATCATCGGATTTATTTTCATCAGGCATATCATCCAATATTGATTTTAAACCAGTCACTGGGTAAGAAATGATGAGTGATTCTAACGGAGTCTGTAATAATGTATAACCAAATGATTCCATGTTTTCAAAATCAGGCATATCTCTTACAACACCGGTTTTAGTCGTAATTGAAAATTTCTTATTTCTTAACGTGTGAATAATATATTTGTATGCGCAATATTGACAAACGCCACAATTTTTACATTCATCTAATTTGGTTAAATATAAACTTAAAACGCGTTTTTTGTCTTCATGTTTTATTTTTTTAAGATTCATTTGGTAAGATGGATATTGAATTGCAGGAAAAGTGTTTTCTTTAGCGAATTCACTTGGATATACTCTATATGGAAATGTATATGGATTCTCGCCACGCACAAATGAAATATAACCAGTAGCCTTTCTAATTAATATTTCTTCACCATTTTTCTTGAAATTACCATTTTTATCAAAAATATCCTTTACTTCAATACGCCCTCTTCTGTCATTAGTATTCATGAGATTTAATAACCATGTAATTTCCTTGTACGTATTATACATTGGCGTAGCGGACAATAATAAAAATCGCATGTTTCTGGCAGACTTTACTAGCAATTCTAAATTGATGGCAACCTTTTTATTTTCATTGTCATCTGTTTTACGAATATTATGAACCTCATCAATGACGATTAATCTATTGTCAAACTCATTTTGTAGACGTTTTATAATTCTACTATTTAACTGAATTTTAACATCTTTTAGCATTTGAATTTTAGTTTTTTCCTTTTTCTTATCCTTTTCCAAAGCTTCCATAGTCTTTTTAAAACCTTGTTTCTGGACTTCTTCATCATAATTCATCGTTTTAATTATATAATTCGCAAATTGAACATAACCTAAGAAAATATAATAAGTATTTATTAAATTCTTGATCTGACTAATGACTTTTTCCTTAGTCATACCTTTCATACTCATTGGGTTTATTTCCTTTAATAATTTGTTTCCCGTACAAGAACGGATATTCCACAGTCCGTCAACCAATGTCAATTTTCTCTCGTCAAATAGTTGAAGTTTAAAGTTGTCTTGGACATTTTCAGAAGCCACAATAATAATTCTTTTATTAATACCCATTTGTTTCATGTAATCGCGCATTTCTTCACACACACCAATTGCGCTGCAAGTGTTATGCGTTACTGTAAAATCTCCCATCAAATATCTGCAATTGCCGTCTAAAGTAAACCCATAATATTCATCTTCTTTTAAGTATTCTACTTTTATTCCAGTAACTAATAGATCTTCATCTACGTTCAGCGAAGCACCATTGGTTTTCAAAGGTCTAAGGGAATGGTGTTGCGGATCCAAATTAGACATAATATGTTTTAATGGTATTTCCGTTAGATCATTGCCAGAAATATGTATTTTACATTCTTGTTTTGTTTTATAACAAGCAAACCCTAGACTTCTAGACAAGAAAGTAACATCGTCCAACAATGATTCATTTTTCTGTATAAATTCAAATCCTGTACCGTTTTTATTCAACTTACCATTACTATCTAATAATCCTGCTAATAGTTTTAATCTATTGACTCTAGAGTTGCATTTGTAAACCAGAGGAATGTTATCAGTTAGTGTACTGCCAAATAGATATGGATCTATTGGTACTTCCTTTTCAGGAAAATCTACCGAAACTTTATATCCTTTTAACAAAGCCTTTGTATGTTCTGGTAATTCCAAATAGTCTTTCACTGAAATTTCTACAATATTATCATTTGTGGTATAATTATTTAGACCTTCACACTTTTCTGACGCACGTAAACATAAAATATGTTCTTGGTTGACAGTATATTTTTCACCCTCTGTAGGTATAATATCATACATTTTATCTATACCTCGTGCTAAAGATATAACTGTTCTAGGTCTAGAATCATCTCCCATCAACAATTCCCCTTCTTTTATATCTTCAATTAATTTTACGGTTCCGTCTGACATTATAATTGGTGTACCTTTGGCGTGGCATTTCCCCGTACCTAAGCCGTGGTATAGCAATAAGCTGCTATACGGTGTCTGAAAAGACATGAAATTTTTAACAAACGCTTGATGTGGTTGTAATTCAAAATCGGCCTTAGCCAAAAGATCCGCATGTTCTTTAATATTTTCATGAATCGCACCATCATATTTTGTATCGCTAAATTCCTTTTTACTGGCGATTTTAATATTAAATTCCGCATCATTCAGATTAGGATATAAAAAAGGCGCCTCCTCGGAATGTTCAGATAAATATTCCCTTTCAATCAATTCTTTCTTTAACAAAAATTTATTACAATCATTTGAATAATAATTCTCGTCTTTACAATCAATTTTTTCAAAGGCATTTTTTAAATCTTCTGTAATGTGATCATTCATATTTATTTTTATATTTTCGCTGGATACAGGTTCCGACGTATGAATAGATGATAATTCATTACTAGATTGTGGTTTTTCTATTTCATCCGAAATATCATCGCTTGATATAGATGTTTCTGTTGGATTGGATATTTTTTGATTATCTTGGGGATAATTACCTTTTTCATCTATATTTTCTTCATTACTTATATTTTTTTCGTTGTTTGGTTTTTCTGAATTCGCATGTTTTTCTGAATATTCTATCATAATACTATATATTATGAATATAATCTATATTCTTGTAATACTTTATTAATATTTGATATTAATTCCTTTTTTTCTAAATTATATGGTCTTATAGCTTCTAAACATTCATCAATTGTTTTCCATTCTAGTTTACTTACTTCGGTAACTTGGAAATTTTCCAAATAATCTTCTGAATCACTCATGTATGCCAAAAAATATTTGTGCTTGTAAGACTTGTGATTTGTTCCGATAAATATTTCTTCAAAAGGTAATATATTTTCTACAATTGTAATTCTAGACGATAAAATACCTGTTTCCTCCTCAAATTCCCTCAAAGCACATTCTAAATCCTTTTCTTTATAATTACGTCGTCCCTTTGGAAATTCCCATTCAGTTTCTTCCCATCTAGTATTACTTCTATCTACAATATCTTTTAAACACACACATTCATTATTATTTAAAACAATACCTTCTCTAATTGTATCCATTTTTTTAGAAGACAATAATTCTTCATTTTTATATTGTGAATTTGTAGTTTCGCCCCACATTTCATTCCATAAGATTGTAAAGGGCTCAGTTAAAATTCTGTTTTTTTCTGATGCGGACATTTCATTTACAATATTTTGTAATTGGTAAATATTGTAAGGGGAATATTTACCTCTGATAAAATCAATATAACCAAAACTATCCTTACGTCGTAACATTAAAAACTGTAAGCCTTTATTGCTAGATCTAAATACAATCACACCATAACTAGTTATTGGTAATTTACACTGGTGAAACAAATGCCCTTGCTTTCCACAATTATTACATATATTCATAGTTTTATTCATAATCTAAATACGCTACTATTCTTATAGAGATATGTTTAAATAATAATACTAGTTTATTTATTAATATTTTTATAATTCAAAATATTAATGCCTAACGCAACTATATATCTAGATCCAAAAATATGGGGACCCCATTATTGGTTCTTTTTACATACATTAGCAATGACTTATCCGCATCATCCAAATGCGGTAACAAAAAAGAAATATTATGAATTTATTCAAAATTTACCGTTATTTTTGCCGGTGGAAGAAATTTCAAGTGAATTTAGTAAATTGATTGATAAATATCCAATAACTTCCTATTTAGATAATCGCGACTCTTTTGTTCGGTGGATGCATTTTATTCATAATAAGATAAACGAGAAACTAGAAAAGCCACAGATTACTCTAAACGAATTTTTTGTAAAATATTATGATGAATATAAAACACATGATGAGAAACTTTCTCAATATTATAAGATAAGGGGAAAGTTAGTATACTGTGGAATAATAGTTGGTTTTGTAGGAGCAATATATTATCTATATGATAAATAAAATAATTGTATATATTATATAATTATCTATGACCAATGAAAATAAACCTAATGAAAATAAAACAACACGTAAAAATAATACTGGCGGTAATGTATTAGCGTCGGGTGGTTTCGGTTGTGTATTTTCACCCGCCTTAAAATGCGAAGGGGAAAAACACCGAGAGAAAAATAAAGTTTCCAAACTAATGACAGAAAGACACGCTATAAAAGAGTATGAAGAAATTAATATCTTCAAAGAGAAATTAGACACCATACCGGATTATAAAGATTACTATTTGATATATGATACAACATTGTGTAAACCAGCTAAAATGACCGCTACAGATTTATCAAATTATTCAAAAAAATGTTCTGCCTTGTCAAAAATAAACATTACAAAACAAAATATTAATGATAATAATGATAAATTAATGTTATTAAATATGCCAAAAGGAGGTTTGGCAGTAGACGATTATATTTATCAAAATGGTTCTTTTAAAAAGCTATATATTTTACATAAACGTCTAATTCAATTATTTAAAAATGGTGTTATCCCTATGAATTCTAAAAATATTTTTCATTCTGACATCAAAGATTCCAATGTTTTAGTAGACGAATCCACGCCAGAATTAAAAACAAGATTAATAGATTGGGGGTTGTCTACCGAATATAAACCGTTTCACGATGAGCCATTTCCAAACGTTTGGAGAAATAGACCATTTCAATTTAACGTGCCGTTTTCAGTAATTATTTTTACAGATTATTTTATAGAAAAATACAGTGAATTTATTAAAAATGATGGAAGATATAAGGACGAAGAGTATTTAAAACCATTTGTTTTGGATTACATTACAAGTTGGATGAATGAAAGAGGCGCAGGTCACTACAAATTTATAAATGAAATTATGTATATATTATTTAGTAAAAGTTTAGTAAATGTTCCGTTACATAGCAAACCAAAAGTTATAGAAACGGAATTTACAATGCCATATATTATAAACTATATTGTTCGTATATTAATTAAATATACAAAATTTCGTAAAAATGGAAATGTTCACTTGAGAAAATATTTAGATAATGTTTTTATTAAAAATGTGGATGTATGGGGGTTCATAAGCGTATATTTTCCAATGTTGGAATTATTATATGACAATTACAATAAATTGAGTGATAAAGAGCATGAATTATTTGAAGTACTTAAAAATATATTCATAAATTTATATTCAACATCGGATGAGGCTATAAATAAAGATGAATTATTAAGTAAATTTAATGAAATGGAGAGAATCATTTACCATATAAATTTGAATTTTAGTAAAAGGGATAAAAGACATAATGTAACAAAATATTCAAAAGACAAAGGTAGTGGTATTAAAACTAGAAAATACAAGAAAAAGTCAAAGGTTTCGTTTAAACGTAGACCTAAACAAAAACGATTTAAAAAACCGGTTTTTTTAGTTATAAAATAAAAAATATAGTAATAATGTATAATGAACAAGGATTTTAGTAAACTTTGTACCCCTGCAAAAATTTATTTCGCAATTGCCGTTGTAGCTTCCATTGTTGCCTTATTTAGAGGCGCACATGTAATGGCAGTAGTAGCGAAGTTATTCTTTGCGTTTATCTGGACATATGTTTTAGGGTGGTTATGTTCTAAAGGATTAAGAACATTATCGTGGTTTTTAGTTTTATTACCATATATTATTATTGTCTTGGCAATGGTTCACATTTATGACATGCCTGAATCTCAAAAAAAGATGTTAAAAAACACTCAATTACAAGGAGCTTATGGTCAATAAATATGACAAACACATAAGAAATATAAAATAGTAGTAGTCCACTTTTTCAATTATATTTTCATTCATTTGAATATAATTGAATATAATTGAATTGTAAAGTTTTTTATAATAGAAATATTTAATAATATATATATGAGATTAGAAATATTTGTATTAGGATTAACGGCATTTTTTGTATACAATGCTTACGCTGATGGAAAATATACAAAAATGTTAATGTCATTTAAGAAATATTATAAAATGATTTTTTATGTAGCCCTTGGAGTAGGTATATATATATTATTAAAAAAAAATCCACATCAAGGAAAAAACATGTTATTATATGCCAATAATTTTGTGAAATTTATGCCCATAGACAAAACTTCAATGGATATGTTGAGTCCTATTATAGATTTTACGTCTAAAAATGAAGACGATAATGAATGTTTTATGGAATCATTTAACGGGATAAACCCTTCTAATATGAGTCCTGGATTTTGCGGGGATAGAAGAATAATGAGTTCTGGGAAAAATGGCACCAAGCGTTCGGTAAGCGAAACGAAAAAAAAATATGTTGCTTCAAATCAAAATTGGAAATGCGGGCATTGTAAAGCACAACTGGATCATACATTTGAAATTGATCATAAATTACGATTAGAGTATGGTGGAGGAAATGATGTTCAAAACTTGATAGCCTTGTGTCGTAATTGTCATGGAAGAAAGACCGCAAGTGAAAATATGTAATGCGAACGACATTTTATTCAAATGACAATAACAAATATAAAAATACAACAAAATACAACAAAATACAACAAAATAATATTCATATATAGTAATATATGAATAATAATAGTAGTAATAGTAGTAATGTTATACAACAAATTAAGACACCAAAAGTTTATTTTCCATTCATGTTTTTAATCTTTTGTTTAATACTTGTTTTATTTTTTGTAATATTTAAAGTTAAGAAAAATGTTGAGAGCAATGTATTCATTATTTTATTTTTCACAATTTTAATACTCGGAATTTGTATACAATTTGTTCCAAATTTTGAAGCAGTTAAAACCTTATTAGGTGAAATTAATAATATATTTTATTTAATATTTTATGTGATTTTTCTAATTTTATTCTTCAATTTAATGCCGGAAAATACATTAAATGATTATGCCTACATAATTACTCCAATCACAATGCTTCTAGGAGCATTTATGTTTTATAAAAGTTCTACCTATAATTTTAATGAAAAATTTAATGTAAATTATGAAAGAATCAAAACATTAATCATGTTTTTTTGCATGATTACAATATTCATCATCTACTATAATGTAGATCCTGGAGGACTCGTTCAAAAATATTTTGGCTACTCATTGTTACTAACCATTCTAATAACTGTTTTTACCTTTCTATATTTAATTATTGTTTTAACTTTGCCAGACAAATCGGCGAATAGTGGACAGAAAACAAATTTTTTTGATAATTTCAGAAGCGTATCCACTTATGGTAGCATTGGGTTTGTATTATTTATTTTAACAATTGTAATTATATCATCTACTAGTGGTGCCGATATTTTTAAAGATAAATATAAGCTAGGAACCGCCAGTATTTTAGTTTTACTCATATGTAGTTTATGGGGTATACTATTATTTTCAAATCTATTTCCCGAAATATATGATAGTTCAATTGCCTTGAACAAAATAAATTTGTTTAAAAGGTCATTATTAGTTTTATTCGGAATCGTTCTAGTGGCATTAATTTTATATTGGTTTAGTTATAATTTACACCATTTATCCAGCAACTCAAGTATCGTAAGTTTTGTATTAAATTTATTAATAATTATTCTAGTATTAGGATTGATATATAAAACAATATATGTAAAAATTCCAGTAGGAAATTCCAAGAAGAATGCGTTTTTCTCATTGATAACAAGTTTTATATTTTATATTCCTTGTATATTCAGTGGTATTTTTGATTCGGCGGGTAAAATTATAGCTGGCGAATATTATGGTTCTGACGCAGGTTCACTTATGATGCTAATATTGGCCATTATATTATTGGTCGGGTACTATGAAATGCCCTCTTTATTCAATACTATAAATATTCAAGGTGGAAAACAATTGTTAAATAAACCGGTTTATACAGATTCGTTGTATTCATTAGGAACATATCAAGAATTAAACGGCAGCGACACATTTGATTACCAGTATGCTATCTCATTTTGGGTATTTTTAGATTCAGCAGCACCAAATACCAGTGCGTCTTATTCCAAATATACCTCTTTATTGAATTTTGGTAATAAACCCAATGTCCTTTATAATGGAGAAACACACACATTAATGGTTACTATGCAACAAAAAGACTTGAAGAAAATAAACAAAAATCATTTGATAGATTTTGATGAAAATGGTAATCGTATTCTTTACAAGAATGAAAATATGTTATTACAAAAATGGAATAATATCATTATTAACTACAGTGGCGGGGTTTTAGATATATTTTTAAATGGTGAATTGGTGAAATCTGATAAAAATGTTGTTCCATATTATAACTATGACAATTTAACTATAGGAGAAGATCAAGGCATTAAGGGTGGTATTTGTAACGTTGTTTATTTTAATAAACCATTAACCTCGTCCAATATTTATTATTTATACAATATGGTTAAAACGAAAACTCCGCCAGTTCTAAATGAATCTAATAAAACAATAGTAAGACAAAATCTGGAAACGGTTAGTGAGTCAAGCAAAACAGTTATTCAATAAATCAAGAAACTTAATTTAGTAAAATTGTAAATTAAGT
>JACCEB010414032.1_pt1 | contig 36081 bp, 21 predicted proteins | sample 7454761 | NCBI WGS metagenome assembly JACCEB01 (sample SAMN15323454, study PRJNA562643) | freshwater metagenome | isolation source: river surface water | place: USA:Blue River Watershed | collected 2017-08-18
CGCTGGGCTTCGAGCCTGCTGCAGGATGCCGCCAAGGCGCTCCCCGGGCGCGCCGAGGTGCTCGCCGACTGGGCCCACGCCGCCTTCGCCGTCGGCCGGATCGCCGACGCCGAGTCCGCCCTCCAACGCGCCGTCGAGCTCGATGCCGGCGCCGCCCACGCGGCCGCCTGGCGACGCTCCGCCACCCTGCTCGCCGCGAGCGCCGAGCCGGCCCGCGCCGCCGCGCTCCGCGCCGAGATCGACGCCGCCCTCCAGGCCGCGCCGCACGACGGCCCGGCCCTCTTCGCCGCCGCCCGCGCCCGCGAGAGCACGGAGCGCGCGGCCGCCCGCGGCGACTACGAGGCGCTGCTGCAGCGCTTCCCGGAATTCACCCCGGGCCAGCGCCACCTCGTCGTCCTCACCGCCCTCACGCACCCCGAGGTCGCCCGGCTCGGTGCCCTCGCCGCCAAAGCCCGCCAGGCCTTGCCCCGCGACCGCGAGCTCACCCGCGCCGCCGGCTTCGTGGCGTATCGTGCCCATGAATACACCAAGGCCATCGGCATGCTGCAGGAATTCGGCGGCGACATGGCCGCCGACAGCGAAGCCCTGTATTACCTCGGCATGGCCCAGTGGCACGCCCGCCGGCTCCCCGAGAGCCGCCGCACCCTGCAGCGCGCCCTCGACCTCGGCCTCACCGAGGCCCTTGCGGCCGAGGCCAGAAAACGGCTCGCCGGCGCCGAGTAAGATCCGGCGACGACGTGTCGGAAAACCTGACACTTCCGCCCGCCGTTCCGCCGCCGTTTTTTTCCCGCCGAAAAATTTCCCGATTTTTAATCCGGCATCGACGCAGCGACTTGCGTCACGCCGCCCCGCCGCACGGACCGCGTGGTCTGCGCGCTGCTAACCCCCCTGCGCCACACGAAAAAAAACGACCCAACCAAAAACAGAAACCACCACCTCGATGAAAACGCTCCTCAAACTTCTGGCCCTCGCCGCGGCGATCGCCGGCCTCACGCAAGTCGCACACGCCGTTCCCCAGCTGCGTATGTTCGACGGCACCACCACCATCACGATCACCGACAGCGGCCTCGGCGATGCCCAGGCCGCTCCCGGCCAGGTCGTCTGGGTCGGCTCCATCGGCAACTGGACGCTCAACGTCCACACCGGCACGACCTTCCCCATCATCGGTTCGCTCTCGAATCCGATGCTCGACCTGTCGTTCAACGCGACGAGCACGGGCGCGGGCGGCACGCTGCAGATCCTGTTCTCCGCGGATGGCTTCGGCCCCTCCAACGGCAACTCGATCGGGGCGATCGGCGGCACCGTCGCGACCGGCGGCTCGGTGCTCTACACCACCTACGGCGGCACGAACAACACGAACTTCAGCACCGCCAACCTGCTGACGTCGCAAGGACCCTTCGGCGCGGGCGCCTTCTCCGGCACCGTCTCCGGCGCTTCCGTCAACAACGTCGGTCCCTACTCCCTCACCCAGGTGGTCTCCATCACCCACGGCTCAGGCACGTTCCAGACCACGGGCGACGCGCTCCTCTCCGTCCCGGAGAGCGGCACCACCGCCCTGCTGCTCGGCTCCGGCCTGATGGGCATCGGCCTCCTCGCGCGTCTGCGCCGTCGCACCGCCTGAGCGGTCTTCGGCCGGCGGGGTGACAGCACCCCGCGTTTCGTTTCCGTCGCCCGGCGGGTGCCCCAGCACCCGCCGTTTCCGCCCCGCGGCCACGCTGCCCGCCACCCCACGGGCCGCGTCCCGCCGCCGGGCTCCTCCGCTCCGGACGAAACCCGACTTTTCGTGTGCCAACGGCTCCGATGAGCGCTCCGCGCTTGTCGGAGTCCGTTTTTTTCCCGCTCCGTTCTCCCGCCCGCGGCCCACCCGAAGTCTCCCCGCCGATGACCAACGCCGCGCTCCTGGCCTTTGCCGCCGCCGCGTGCTCCGCCGCCCTCGCGCTGGCCGCCGGCACGCGCGCCCGGCGTTCCCTCGCCCGCTGGTCGTTCACCGCCGGCATGGCGCTCCTCGCGCTCGAGAGCCTCTGCATCGGGCTCGCGCTCTCGGCCGCCACGCCCGCCGACACCCGCTCATGGCAGGAATGGCGCTTCGCCACCTGGAGCCTGCTGCCGGTCGCGTGGCTCGTGTTCGGCGCCAGTTACGCCCGGGGCGAATCCCGCCGCGGACTTCTCTCGCCCCTCCGCATCGCGCTGCTCGCGGGCGCCGCGGCCCTGGCCTGGCTTCTCTTCCATCCCGCCACGTTCGGCGGCGCGCCTTCCGCCGCGGAGCGCACCGCGCTGCGGCTCGGCTGGTTCGGCATCACCCTCGGTGCCTTCGGCCTCCTCGGCGCGATCATCACCGTCCTGCATCTCGAGCGCACGTTCCGCGCCGCGGTCGGCACGATGCGCTGGCGGATCAAGTTCATGCTCCTCGGCGTCGGCGCGCTCTTCATCGCCCGCATCTACACCGGCACCCAGATTCTCGTTTTCCACGGCATCGACTCCGCCCTCGATGCGATCAACTGCGGCGCACTGCTCGCCGCCACCCCGCTCATGGTCCGCTCGTTTTTCCGGCCCGGGCACTTCGACCTCGCCGTGTATCCGTCCGAGGCCGTGCTGCGCAACTCCGTCACCGTCCTCGTCGCCGGCACCTACCTCGTCCTCACCGGCTTTCTCGCCCAGCTCGTCTCCCGGCTCGGCGGCGATCAGGCCTTTGCCCTCAAGACTTTCCTCATCCTCCTCGCGCTCGTCGCCCTCGCGGTCGGGCTGCAGTCGGATCACGCCCGCCTGCACCTGCGCCGCTTCGTCAGCCGGCATTTCCAGCGCCCGCTGCACGACTACCGCACCGTCTGGCAGAAATTCACCGAGGCGACGACCGCCCATATCGATGCGCCCGCGCTCTCGCGCGCCGTCACCGGCGTGATCGCCGACGTCTTCCAGTGCCTCTCCGTCAGCCTCTGGCTGCTCAACGACCGGCGCGACGCCCTCGTCCTCGCCGCCTCCACCTCGTCCGCCTCCGGCTCCGCCACCGGCAGCCTGCACCGGCTCGCGCTCCACGCGCCGGAGATCGCCGCCCACTTCCACCGGCAACCGGCGCCGCTCGAGATCGAGCTGTCTCCCGCTCCCTGGGCCGCCGCGCTGCGCGACGTGCACCCGGCCGTGTTTCCGCACGGCGGCCGCCGCGTGTGCGCGCCACTCGTCAGCCGCGGCGAGCTGCTCGGCCTCGTCCTCGTCGGCGACCGGGTCGGCGCCGTGCCGTTCGGCGTGCAGGACCTCGAGATGCTCCAGTGCATCGCCAACCACTCCGCCGCGAGCCTGATGAACTGCCAGTTCGCCCGCCGCCTCGCCGAGTCCCGCGAACTCGAGGCGTTTCAGGCCATGGCCGCCTTCTTCGTCCACGACCTGAAGAACGCCGCCTCCACGCTCAACCTCATGCTCCAGAATCTGCCGGTGCATTTCGACAATCCGGCATTCCGCGCCGACGCCCTGCGCGGCATCGGCAAGACCGTCGGCCGGATCGACCGCCTCATCGGCCGGCTCTCCGCGCTCCGCCACGAGCTGAAAATCCAGCTCGCCGATACCGACCTCAACGAGGTCGTCGAACACGTGCTCGCCGGCCTGCCCTCCGCCGGCCACGCCGGCGTCGCACGCCACCTCGCCCCGCTGCCCCGCATCCCGCTCGACCGCGAGCAGTTCGACAAGGTCATCACCAATCTCGTGCTCAACGCCACCGAAGCAGTCACCCCGCCGGGCCGCGTGCAGGTCACGACCGGGTGCGAAAACGGCTGGGTCGTCCTCACCGTCTCCGACAACGGCTGCGGCATGAGCGACGAGTTCATGCAGCAGTCGCTCTTCCGGCCGTTCCAGACGACGAAACCCAGTGGTCTCGGAATCGGCCTGTTCCACAGCCGCACGATCGTCGAGGCGCACGGCGGCCGCATCACCGTCGCGAGCCGCCCCGGCGAAGGCACCACGTTCCGCGTGCTCCTCAAGGCGCCACCTGCCGCGCTCCGCCCCGCAGCCTCCTCTCCCGCCGCGGGCCGGACCGCGCTCGCCGGCCAACCCGCCCAACTCTCCGTATGAAACCCAAGTTGCTCATCGTCGACGACGACGAGGAGATCCGCACCCAGATGCGCTGGGCGCTCGCCGCCGATTACGATGTCGCGCTCGCCGGCGACCGCGCCGCCGCCCTCGCCTCGTTCCGCGATCTGCGCCCACCCGTCGTCCTGCTCGATCTCGGCCTGCCGCCGCACGCCGGCACGCCGGAGGAAGGCCTCGCGACGCTCGCCGAGCTCCTCGCCCACGACCGGCACACCAAGGTCGTCATCGTCAGCGGACAGGGCGAAAAGGAGCCCGCCCTCCACGCCATCGGCTCCGGCGCCTACGATTTCGTCGGCAAGCCCGTCGTGATGGACGAACTGCGCCTGCTGCTGAAGCGCTGCTTCCATGTCGCCCGGCTCGAGCGCGAATATCACGCGATCCAGGAACAGCTGCCGACCGGGACCTTCGAAGGACTGCTCGGCGGCGCGGCGCGCATGCAGGCCGTGTTCGAAACCGTCCGCAAGGTCGCCACCGCCGAGGCCCCCGTGCTCATCCTCGGCGAGAGCGGCACCGGCAAGGAGATGACCGCACGGGCGATCCATCAACGCAGCCCGCGGCGCCACGGGCCGTTCGTCGCCATCAACTGCAGCGCGATCCCGGAGTCCCTGATCGAGAGCGAGCTCTTCGGCCACGAACGCGGCGCATTCACCGGCGCCCACGTCCAGCGCAAGGGGCGCATCGAACTCTCCGCCGGCGGCACCCTCTTCCTCGACGAAATCGGCGAGGTGCCCCTGCCGATCCAGGTGAAGCTGCTGCGTTTTCTCCAGGAACAGACGATCGAGCGCGTCGGCGGCCGGCAGGAGATCGCCGTCGAAACGCGCATCGTCGCCGCCACCAATGCCGACCTGAAGAAGGCGCTGGCCGCCGGCACGTTTCGCGAGGATCTGTTTTATCGCCTCGCCGTCGTGCAGATCACCCTGCCGCCGCTCCGCGAGCGGGAGGACGACATCCTGCTGCTCGGCCGCGCGTTCCTCCAGCGCTTCGCCCAGGAGAGCGGCAAGCCGGGCCTCGCGTTCGCCCCCGATGCGTTGCGCGCCCTGCGCCAGCACGGCTGGCCCGGCAACGTGCGCGAACTCCAGAACCGCGTGAAACGCGCGGTGATCATGAGCGAATCGCGCCGCCTCAGCGCCTCCGACCTAGAACTCGCCGCCAACGGCGACGGCTCCGCTGCCGGCACCTCGTTGCGCGAGGCGCGCGAATCGCTCGAGCGTGAGATGATCCGCCGCTCGCTGCGCAAACACGCCGGCCGCATCAGCTCCGCCGCTACCGAACTCGGGATCAGCCGCCCGACGCTCTATGAGATGATGGAAAAACTCGGCGTGGTGCGGGAGGCATAAGCGCCCGCACCGGGCATGGTCCGCGCGCCGGCCCGGAGTTTGTCCGGCGCCCGCGTGCGGCTCCCCGGCAGCGCACCCATCGGGGTTTCCACGAGTAAAGCCCGGGTAAATCCCGGTCGCATGCCGGTGCACACGACCCGCCACCTTTTCCCAATCCGCTCGCCCGTGGAGAGTAGTGAACTTCTAGGGAAATCACCCAGCGCCCACTAGGGAGGATTTGGAGTTCCCGAGTCGGTGAGTCGCTCCGACGTCCGGGGGCGATGAACTCGGTTTCTCCCCTAAATCACGCCGCCCCATCCCTCCCTCGCCCCCGGTGGCGCCTGCTCGCGGTTCTGCTCCTCTGCGCCGCGCGGCTCACCGCCGCCACCTACTATGTCGACTACGCCACCGGCTCCGATCTCCACGCCGGCACCGCCACCACCACGCCATGGCAACACTGCCCCGGCGATCCGACCGCCACCGGCGTCGCCGCCGGCACCGTGCTGAATCCCGGCGACACCGTGATCTTCAAGGGCGGCGTCACCTACCACCTCGCCGGGGCGGGCGGAATCTCGCTCCCGTGGAACGGCGCCGCCGGCAGCCCGATCACCTACGACGGCAACAGCGCCGGCACCTGGGGCGTAGGCCGCGCCCGTTTCACCAACCAGCACGGCGCCGAGCTGACCGCCTTCCTCGCCGCCAATCCCGCCGCCTACCTCGTCTTTCGGAATCTCGAGATCGGCGCCATCGGCGGCTCCGCCACACTCCCCGCAGATCCCGGTTCGGCCGTCCCGCCCCGCTTCGGCGGCGGCCTCGCCTTCCTCGGCGGCCTCTCCCAGGCCACGATCGAAAACTGCACCTTCTCCGCCCTCGGATATGCGTTTGCCGCCAAACCGATGGGTGCCTCCTCGCTGGCGGGCACCGCCCTCCGGATTCCGTCCGGCAGCTCCGTCACCATCGCCAACTGCGACTTCTCGCGCCTGACCACGGCGATCGATTTCCAAGGCACCGGCAGCCTCACCGCGATCACCGTCGCCAACTCCTCGTTCCACGACGGCGTCGTCTGGTCGCTCGATCTGCCCGCCGCACGGCTCGGCGGCGTCGAAGTTTACGGCTGTATCGAGACCGCCAATACCGCCTTCGACCCCGCCAACTGGTCCGGCTACGGGCCCAGCCCCCGCACCCTCTCCCGCGCCCTTCCCGCCGGCTCCGGCATCGCCTTCACCGCCACCGCCTCCGCCTCCCCGGCGCCGACCTACCAGTGGCTGCGCAACGGCCAGCCGGTCGCCGGCGCCACGGCCGCGACTTTTTCGCTCGCAGCCGTGACCGCGGCCGATGCCGCCACGTTCAGCGTCCAGGCCACCAACTCGCTCGGCACCACCCTCAGCCATGACTTCGTGCTCACGGTCACCGGCACCGCGCCACCCGCCCCCGGCGACGCCATCGCGCCCGTGATCACCACCCAGCCGCTCAGCCAGGTCGCGGCACCGTTCGGCAAAGCCACCTTCAGCGTCACCGCCACCGGCACGCCCACGCCGACGTTCACCTGGTATCGCGACGGCACCACGTTCAACGGCTGGACCGGCACCACGCTCGTGCTGGACGGCGTCTCCACCAACGACGTCGGCACCTACACCGTCGTCGTCGCCAATTCCGCCGGCCGCGTCACCTCCGCCCCCGCCACACTCACCCTCGCGACGCCTGAAGCGCCCCCGCCGTCGACGCCGCCGCCCGCACCGGCGGACGTCCCGCCTGTGTTCACCACGCAGCCCGTTTCCCAATCGGCCGCCGTCAACTCCACCGTGACCCTCAGCGTCGCCGCCAGCGGCTCTCCGGCGCCGACGTTCACCTGGTATCGCAACGACGTCACCTTCAGCGGCTGGACCGGCGCGACGCTCACGATCGCCGGCTTCTCCGCCAACGATGTCGGCACCTACAAAGCCGTTGCCACCAACTCCGCCGGCTCCGCCACGAGCGCGCCCGCAGTGCTGGGCGTCGCGACGGAGCCCACCCCTCCGCCCTCGACCCCACCGGCCGCCGTCGCCCCCGTGATCACGCTGCAGCCGCTCAGCCAGACCGTCGCCAACCGCTCGACCGCAACCTTCACCGTCGCCGCGAGCGGCACACCGGCCCCGACGTTCACCTGGTATCGCAACGGCACCACGTTCACCGGTTGGACCGGCGCCACCCTCACGCTGCCGGACGTCACCGCCAACGACACCGGCACCTACACCGTCGTCGCCGCCAACTCCGCCGGCTCCGTCGTGAGCCGGGGCGCCGTCCTCTCCGTCGTCCCGAAATCCAAAATCAGCGGCGCCGCCGTGGTCACCGCCGGCACCTTCGACGCCGCCGCGCCTTCCCGCCTCGTCAATCTCTCCGTCCGCGCCGCCGCAGGCGACGGCGCCGCCGCGCTCATCGTGGGCTTCGTCGTCCGCGGCGAAGGCGAGAAACGCCTGCTGCTCCGCGGCAGCGGCCCGACCCTCGGCCGCTTCGGCCTCACCGGCACACTCGCCGATCCCGTGCTCGCACTCCACTCCGGCACCACCCTCCTCGCGCAGAACGACGATTGGAGCGGGGGCTCCGACCTGCGCCTCGCGAGCGCAGCGGCCGGCGCTTTCTCCTTCGCGGCGACGAGCACCGATGCCGCCCTGATCTCATCGGTCGACGCCGGCATCTACAGCGGCCGCGTCACCGGCAAAGCAGCCGCCTCCGGCCTTGCCCTCCTCGAGCTCTACGATCTCGCCCCGGAAAGCCCCGCGCGCCTCGTCAACCTCTCCGTGCTCACCACGCTCTCCGCCTCCGCCCAGGCGCCCGTGGTCGGCTTTGTGGTCGCCGGCACGGCGCCCAAACGCCTGCTCGTCCGCGCCGTCGGCCCGTCGCTCTCCGCCCTCGGCCTCGCCCCCGCCGTGGCCGACCCGAAACTCGAGGTCTTCCGCGACTCCACTCCCGTCGACGCCAACGACGACTGGTCGGGCGCACCCGAACTCGCCGCGTCCTTCGTTCAAGCCGGCGCCTTCCCGCTCATCGACGCGACCGGCCGGGATGCCGCGCTCGTCGTCACCGCCCAACCCGGCGCCTACAGCATCGTCGTTTCGGGCAAGGACCGCGCCACCGGCCAGGTGCTGATCGAGATCTACGAGCTGCCCTGATCCACCGTTCCGCCGGTGCCGTGCGGTCACGGCACCGGCGGAGCGGCCCGGATCCTACCTTCCGTTTTTCCGTCCTCCCGCGCACGGCGATTTCCCCGCCGTGCGCGTTGCGTTTCCGGGTCCCGGCCACCGCCCCCCGTTTTGTCCGCCAACTCAACCCTCGAAGCACCATGCACCTCATCACGTCATCGCTCCGCTCCCTCCGCGCACGTCTCGCCACCCCGCTGCTCGCCGGCCTCGCCCTCCTCGCCGCCGCCGGCTGCGCCGGCCCGCGCACCACGCCGATTCCCGCCGCTGCCCGCGCGCCCGAGGCGCAGACGCTCCGCTCCGGCGATGTCGTGAAGATCTCGTTTCCCCGCACGCCGTCGCTCGACACCACGCAGCAGATCCGCCGCGACGGAAAACTGAACCTCTACCTCGTCGGCGAGATCGAGGCAGCCCCCCTCACTCCCGCCGAACTCGAACGGAAACTGCTCGAGCTCTACGCGCCGCAGCTCGTCGCCAAGGAGGTCCGGGTCACCGTCGTCGCCTCGTCCTTCGCCGTGTTCGTCACCGGCGCCGTCGTGCGCCCGGGCAAACTCACCCCGGATCGCGCCCTCACCGTCTTCGACGCGATCATGGAGGCCGGCGGCTTCGACGACACCAAGGCCGACACCAAGGCCGTCACGGTCATCCGCCAGGAGAGCGGCCGCACCCAACACTACACGCTCAACCTGAAATCCATTCTCCAGGGCAAATCCATCGAGCCGTTCTACCTGCAGGCCTACGATGTCGTCTACGTGCCCGAGCGCTTCTCGTGGTTCTGAGCGTCCGGCCGCGCCGCTGTTGGCCGGGCTTACAAAACGCGCCCCGCCGGCAAACCGCTCGCCCCCGCCCAGTTACCGCCGACCGGCCGGGGATTCCCCCGCGCCGCGTCGGTTTTCCTTACATCCGCGGCCCCGTTTTCCGTCCCCGCGGCACCCGGCCACAGAACCGCGCACCGTATCCACTTTGTGGATCAGCGCTTACCGGGACCCGGCCCTCCCTTGGCACAAGCCGAGCATTACACCGCATCCACCTCATCAAAGGTCATCATGAATCCGAAAAACCTCCGTAAACTCGGCCTTGCTCTCCTCGGCGCAGCAGCGTTCGCCGTTTCCTCCGCCTCCGCCATCGTCCTCGACTTCAGTGTCAGCGGGATCGGCACCTATACGCCCGCCTCGCAGGCCAACAACAACGCCGACGCCACCGTCGCGGTGAACGCCGTGATCGCGTGGTATAACGGCGGCACGAATCCCAATGGCAGCGGGATCGTCTACTCGCTCGTGCCGGGATCCGGCGTGCCCGCCACCGGGCTCCCGACCAACGCGACGTTCAACCTCAAGGACGAAACGGTGCCGTTCCAGGACATCGCCGTGCCGACCTACACGTATCTGCTCGGCAAATACGGCAACGTCGCCTACATCTTCTACCTCGGCAATCTCGCCCCCGGTGCCTACTCGCTCCCGGCCACGCTCGGCGGCGGCGGCCTCTCGCACGAGCTCGCCTTCACCACGACCAGCGTGACCGTGCCGGACGGCGGCGTCTCCCTGACCCTGCTCGGCGGTGCCCTCCTCCTCCTCGGCCTCGCGCGACGCCGCTTCCAACGAGCCTGAGCAAGGCTCCGGAACGGGCTCACGCCCGCGCCCGCTCCAACTCAACTCCGGACCGTCACCGCGCAGGCAGCTGCCGCCCAAGGGCGGCAGCTTCTTCCGCTCCTCTCCGTGCCCCTGCGACCACGCCCGGCCGATCGTGCCGGCCGCGTGGTTTTTCATCTGCTCCGCCCGCCGCCATGTTCTCCGCCCCGGAGTCAACCCCGCGTCCGGCCGACACCGGCGCTGCCGGCGCGGCGCGCCCGCCCGGACGCGCCAATCCCTCCGGCCGCCGGCTCCCTCCGCCGCCCGCTCCGCCGGCCGGTCACCCGCGCGAACCCGGATTCCTCGTCCTCGGCTGCGGCGCGCTCGCCGCCCGGACGTTTCTGCCGGCCCTCCACGCGCTGCAGCACGCCGGCCGGCTCCGCGTCCATGCGCTCATCGACCCGCTCGAAGCGCCCCGCGCCTGGGCCGGCCGCCGCTTTCCGGAGGCGCAATCGCTCCCGTCGCTCGAGGCGGTGGCTGCGCCGCCCGGCACCGTCGCCGTGCTCTGCACCCCGGCGCGTCATCATCCGCTGCAGGCCGCCGCCGCGTTCAAACGCGGGTGGCACGTGCTGGCGACGAGCCCGTTCGCCCCCGGCGTGCGCGAAGGCTCGCAGCTGCTCGCCACCGCCCAGCGCCACGACCGCCTGATCGCCGCCGATCTCGCCCTGCGTTTCCAACCGGCTGCCGCCTACCTGCGCACCCTCTGCCGCGACCACCTGCTCGGCCCGCCGATCTCCTGCCATCTCCACGCCGGCACCGCGCGCCGGATTCCGGACGACGGTCCGCCGCCGCCGGAGAAGCCGGAACACGTCGACGGCGTGCTCGAGGAAGTGGGCACCCCGGTGCTCGACTTCCTCACCTGGTGCCTCGGCCCCGCCACCGTGCGCAGCTACGCGGACGACGCCATGGGCGGCGTGGAGGCCAACGCCGTCGTGCAACTGTCGTTTCCGGACCGCACGCAGGGCACCGTGCATCTCAGCCGCGAGTGGGACACCCCCCGGTCGGCCACTTTCGTCTTCGAACGCGCGCTCGTCCGCTGGGATCTGACGCGCCCGGCCGGCCTCACCATCCAGCTGGCCAGCGCCGGCGCCGCGCTCACGGGCGAACTGTCTCCAGCGCTGCCGGCCTGCGGCGGACGAATTCCGCGCGGGCCAACCGCCGCTCCTCCCGACGCACACCTCGCGCTGCTGGAGAACCTCATCGCCGCCCTCGGCCGGCGCGAGCCGTTGCGCTGCGCCGCCGCGGAATCCCTGCCGGCCCTCGCGCTCATCGAGGAGTGCTACGCGCGTCGCGGAGCCCTCGTGCCGCCGTGGCTCGAGCCGACCGAGGCGGTGCACGCGCGCGCCTACGCCCCGCCCGCCAGTCTGCGCCGGCCATGAAGATCGCGGTCACCGGCGCCGGCCACTTCATCGGGGCACGCCTGATCGAGGCGTTTCACCTCGGCGGCGGCCCCACGCTCGCGGCCGTCGTCGCACATCCCGCCGAACTCACCGCCGCCGCACGATTCCGGATCGATCTTCGCTTCGCGGATTTCCTCCAGCCGGACTCGCTCGCGCGCAGCATGAGCGGCTGCAGCGCCCTCGTGCACGTGGCTCCGCTCGATCACCCCGCCGCAAAACGCGTCGCCACCTCCCTCTGTCGCGGCGCCGCGCTCGCCGCGGTCCGCCGTCTCGTGCTGGTCAGCACTGCGGAGGTCCACGGGTGGAATCCCCGCCCCGGCACCGACGCCCGCTCGCCGCTGCCCGCCCACCCGGAGTCGCCTCGCCTCGCCGCCCTCGTCGCCGCCGAGCGGCAGTTCGTCGCGGAGTGTCGCCGGCAGAAACTCACCGTCCATGTGCTCCGTCCCGGACTCGTCTACGGTCCGCGCTCACCGTTCACCGCCGCCCTGCTCCGGGAACTCGCCGCCGGACGCGCGGAGCCGGAGCCCACGGCAGGTCTCATCAACGGCGTGTATCTCGACAACGTCATCGCCGCCGTGCGCCTCGCGCTGAAAACGAAGACCCCCTCCGCTTCCGCGTTTCTCATCACCGACGCCGGAGCGCTCACATGGCGCGAATTCGTCGCCGCGTTCCGTTCGGAGCTGAACCTGCCCGCTGCCCCGCCCGGGGCCGGCGAGTTTCCGGCGGCGAGCCTGTTTTCCGATCCCGCGGAACTCGCGGCACGCCTCCGGTGCACCTGGGACGCCCCGCGCGCGGCCACCGCAAAGCTCCTCGGCTACCAGCCGGTGGTCGCCTTCCGCGAAGCGGTGCGGCGCACCTGTGCCTGGTGGCACTTCACGCAGGGAGAACTCTCACCCGCCGCATGAAAGTCAGCGTGCTCATCGCCGCCACGGGTCCCGCTGGCCTCGAGGAGACGCTGGCCTGCCTCGGCGCCCAGACCCACCCGGAGTGGGAGTTGATCGCCGCGAGTCCGGGCGAGGCGTCCGCACTGGGCCCGGCGTATGCCGCGTTCGTCGCCGCGACGCCGCACCCGGTATTCCACCGCGCCCTGCCGGCGGATGCGACGGTCACGCGCGCCCGGAACGAACTGCTCGGGCTCGCGACCGGCGATCCGGTGGCCTTCCTCGAGCCCGGCGACACCTGGCTGCCTTCCCATCTCGCGCTCGCCCTGCGCGAGATCGCCGCGGGCGCAGACGTGGCGGTGAGCGATCTCCTCACCACGCCATCCATCCCCACCGCTTCGCCGCATCATTTTTCGCCGCCGGCCACGCTCGTCGCCAATCCCGTGCGCACGCTCTTCACCCGCGAGGCGATCGCGGGCATCTCCGCCGCCGTTTTCCGGCGCGAGGCCGCGACCCGCGTCGGTGGCTTCGACGAGCGGTTCAACGCCGCCGCGCCCCGCGATTTCTGGTTCCGGTGCGCGCTGCACCACCTGCGTTTCGCCGCAACCCACCACGCGACCTGCCTTCCGGGCCCCGCGACCCCGGAGCGCGGATTTTCCCCGCTGCTCAGCGCGGAAGAGACGGTCCTGTTTTTCGAAAAACACCGCGACGCCGCCGCGATTCCATCCGTCCTGCGGCGACGGCTGCTCGCCGCGAGCCTCGTGGCGCAGGGCAAGCTGCTGCAGAACGTCGACCGGTCCCACGCCGCACGTTGCTTCTGGCGCGCCTGGTCGCTGCAGCCCGTGCACGTGCAGACGCTGGGCCAGTTCGCCCTGACGGGGTGGCGCTCCACCCCTGCACCCGCCGCAACCCCACCGCCGCCCGCCCCCGGCTCCGCCGGCAATCCGTGATCGCGCTCCGTCCGTTTCCCTTTTTTCCCGCCCCGCCGCCGGTGGCCCGCACGATCGTGCTTTCCCACCCGGCCGCGACCATCGGCGCCGCCCACGCCGCACGCGCGCTCGCCCGCGCCGGAGTGCTGGGCGGGATCTGGACGTCGTCCGATCCGCCGGAAGGCTCCTTCGATCCCGAGATGCGGGCGACGCTCGGCGCCGAGCGACAGCGGCAACGGCGCGCGAGCCACCTCCTCGATCGCACCGTCAGCAGTCGGCTGCGCCGGCAGGCAGTGCAGGGCGTCTACGCCTATCCCCACGGCGCCGAGGCCACCTTTCGCACCGCGGCGGAGCTGGGCATGCTCCGGATCTACGAGTCGCGGATCGCGCACGGTCGCATCGTCCGGCAGCTGTGCACCGACGAGGCCGAGCGCGAGCCGGCGTGGGCCCCGACGCTCGCGACCCTCATGCCGTCGCCGGAGGAGGTGGACCGCATCGAGGCCGAACTGGCCCTCGCCGATCTGGTCGTGGTGCCGAGCACCTTCGTGCTGCGCACGCTGGAGAAGCAGGGGAATCTGCGGGCGACTTTCGCCCTGCTGCCCCATGGCGCATCGCTGCCCGGCGGAGTCACCGCACCGCGGCTCCCCGGGCCCCCGCGCCACCGCAAGCTCCGCGCGTTGTTCGCCGGCCCGTTCACCCAGGCCCGCGGCCTGAGCCAGCTTTTCGCCGCGGCCCGGCAGGCCAGCTCGTTTCTCGAGCTCACGCTGCTCGGCTATCCCGCCGGTGACTCGTGCGCCGTCCTCGACCGCGAACTCGGCGCAGCCAACTGGCAGCCGTGGCGGACCACCGCCCAGCTGCGCCGCGAACTCGCGACGCACGACGTCCTGCTCGCACCCTCGCTCGTGGACGAATGCGATCCCGTCTTCCTCGAGGCCATGGCCGCCGGTCTGCCGATCGTCGCGACCCCGCACACGGTCGCGCCCGACCTGATCGAACACGGCCGGGAAGGCTTCATCGTTTCCATCCGCTCGGCCGAGGAGATCGTCGCCCGCGTCGAGCAGCTCCATCGGTCGCGCGAGCTCCTCGATTTCATGTCCGGCAACGCCCGCGAGCGGGCGCACCGCTGCTCGTGGGCACGCTACGAGGACGCGCTCGGCGCGGGCGTGGCGGCCGCGCTCGCGTGCCTCTGAACCGGCGCGGCGCAGCCGGTTGCCCAACCGACGCCTGGCCGCAAGCAGACCGCGCCGCATCTCGTCCGTGTATCCGTAAATAAATTACACACGAAACCCCGGACGGCAGGCACGCCGTTCCCGCGCGTGGCAGAAGGTGCCGCCCAGGAGGGCGATTCACACGAGTGAAGCGGCGGATCCAAGCGGCCAGTGCGAAAGCCGCGGGCGGAGCGGGGTATCTCCGGTGTAACATCGGGGAGTTTTTCTGATGCAAACCCCTTGGATACAGCCTTTACCGCTACCGCGCGCGCCGGCTCACTTTATTTGGATGAGCAGTCTCGACGAGAAACGCGCAGGGACGTGCTGGACGTCGGACCTTGATGTCGGCCTACCTCGGCTCAACCCCGGGCGATCGGCCACACCCGCGCCTACCGCCGCCCTGTCGTCAGCCGGCTCGCACGGTGAGGAAGCGCGGGAGGCCGACGTCCGCCTCCTGCTCGGCAAACTTCTGCCCGCCGCCCGACTGACCCTCTGGGAAGCAGTCGGGACTCCCTTGGAGCTGGTATCGCTCCAGTTCGGCGACACGGCGCAGCCGGCACTGGAGTTGGAGCCCAACCAATGCGCGCCCGGCACACTGTGGGAGTCGAACATCCATCCGGCCGATCGCGCTGCCGCGGCGGAGTTTTTTCACGCGTCCGGCCCGGCGCACCCGGACAAACACATCGACTACCGGCTCATCGTCGGTGGCGGAGATCTTCTTTGGGTCAGGCACGGATTGATTCACCGCACCCGGTTGCCCGACGGACGCCTGCGCGCCGTCGGGATCATCATGCCCATCCCGGAGCAGAAACAGCTCGAGTGGGAGTGCCTGCGCATCAGCGAGCGGGAGTGCAACCGCGTCGGTCAGGAGCTGCACGACGACCTCTGCCAGGTGCTCGCCGGCGTCGCGTTCATGATGCATGTCCTCGGCGAACGGGCCTCCCGCATCGCCCCTGAAATCGGGAGCGAGATCCGGGAACTCACGTCGCAGGTGCAGGGCGCCACGGATCGCGTGCGGGCCATGGCGCACGGGTTGTTTCCGGCCCAGGTGAGTTTCTCTTCGCTGCGCGAGGCACTCACCCAGCTCGCGCGTCAGTCCCGCACGCGCTTCGGCATCGAGTTCGATCTCGAGTTGCCGCGGCGGATCCCGCCGCATTCACCCGAGCAGATCGTGCACGTCTACCGGATCTGCCAGGAGGCCGCCACCAATGCCGTGCGGCACGGCGGCACGGCCACGATCCGCCTCGCCCTCGCCGTCTCCGGATCGCTGATACACGTGGTCGTCGAAGATCGGGGGCGGGGCTTCCCCTCCCACGCAACCCGTCCCGAGGGCATCGGACTCCATGTCATGCAATACCGCGCCCGCGTCCTCGGCGGCACAATCAAGTTCGGCCACGCCGTCGCCGCCGGAGCCGCCGTGCAACTCTCCTATCCGCATTCCAACCCGTGCCGGCAGACTCCGGTTCCGGCAACATCGCTGTGAAAACGCGCATCTACATCGTCGATGACCACGCGCTGATCCGGCGCGGCCTCATCTCCCTCATCAACGGCGAGCCCGACATGGAGGTCTGCGGCCAAGCCGAGGACGCCTCCACCGCCCTGCAGGAGATCATCAAGCTCCAGCCCGACCTCCTCACGGTCGACATCTCCCTGCGGGGCAACTCCGGGCTCGAACTCATCAAGAACATCAAGGCCTTCAATCCGAAGATCCATATCCTGGTGCTCTCGATGCACCACGAGTCCATCTACGCCCTGCGCGTGCTCAAGGCCGGCGCGCGCGCCTATGTCATGAAGCAGGACGTCACCAGCAAGGTGATCGAGGCAATCCGCCGCATCCGCAACGGCCAGCTCTACGTGAGCGACGACATCGCGACGCAGATGCTGAACCGGCTGGTCGGCGGCGAGACGGGCGACGAAACGTCGCCGGTGGCGATGCTCAGCGATCGTGAACTGGAGATCGTGAATCTCATCGGCAACGGCCTGCTGACCCGCGAGATCGCGGCCAAACTGCACGTGAGCGTGAAGACCGTCGAAACCCACCGCGCCCACATCAAGGAGAAGCTCGATCTCCACAACGCGACCCAGCTCGTGCAGTTCTGCGTGCGCTGGGTGGACGAAAACAAGGTGGGCAGCGAGGCCGTCCCATCGAGTGCGTAAGTCCGGAGCCGTCTCCGTCCGCCGCTGAGTCCAACCGCCGGCAATCAGCTATCCCGTTATCAGGGCCACGATGACATACGCAGACAACACCGCGCCGCGGCCGACGGCGGTCCGGCCAATACGCCAAACAAAAAGCCCCGGAAACCCGGGGCTTGTTTCACTAAGGGGAACTTACAATGCCGCTCACTGCGGGCCGCGCACTAGACCGCCGTAGCTGTTGTTGTAGGCATCAAACCAATCCTTGGCCCAGACGATGTAGGTGCTGGAGAAGGAGGACTGGTTGTTGAGGACATACTCACCCCAGTAAACGAAGAGGAACGTCAGGGTGCGGTTCCCGCCGATGTTGGCGCCATGCTGGTAGTTGTATTCCGCCGCAAGCAGTTGCTTCGACAGCAGATCCTTCGGCTGAGAGCTGGTGGAGCCGAGGACGGACGAAGCGGTCTTCATCGAGATGCAGTCGTATGGCCGCATGGCAAAGTCGCCGATCGCGCGGGTGTAGTTGTTGATCGCGGTGGCGCTGACCTGTGCGCCGCTGGGCTTGCAGGCAATCGCTTTGTCGATGTTCGACTTCCAGAAACCGTGCGAGCTGCCACTGGCAGTCATCGTGCGGATGGCGGCGAAGTCCAAGCCGAGCCCAATGGCGCCGGCAGTGACATTACTGCTGGAAACCGTGACCGAGCGAACGGGCGTCGTGACGTTGAGACCGCTCGTTGCGACCGCAGAGACGGTATAGCTGCCCGGCAGAACGCCTGTGATTTCGTAGGACCCGCCGGAGTTCGTCACGGCAGATCCCTTCACAACTCCCGTGGAATCTTTGAGCTGCACGGTGATGCCGCTCAGCCCAAACTCCGCACATTCATAAACTCCGTCCCGGTCCACGTCGAAGAACACCATGCCGCATACCTTTTTCGGCGTTACAACAGTGACGGTAAACGAACGGGAAGCGGTCGCAGTGCCCACCGCATCAGTCGCGGTCACCGTGATCGTGTAGGTGCCGCCGGAGGAAACCGTCATACTGGAAGTCGCATCGACGACCTTGGTGTTCAGCGTAGCTGAAACCGGCAACGTGGTCGTCCCGAGCTTCGCGGTAACCCCTGAAATCACCGTCGTGGCGTTGTTGCTCGTGCCGGTAAAGGTGAGAGGGATCGTCAGCGAGCCGCCGGAGGCGAGCGTGTAGGTGGACCCGGCAGCCGGGGTGTTGATGACCACGGAGGGGGGCACCAGCGACGAGGCACGGACCGAGAACTGCACGTTCGTGGTGACCGTCCTGCCACCGCTGATACCGGAAGCCTGGAGGGTGTAGGAGCCGACTCCCAAGTTCACCGTGCCGGTGCTCGTGGCACTCGTGGTGCCAAGGCCGCTGGTCGACGGCGTCAAGATCGTCGTGCCCAGCTGGGCGGAAACGCTGGTGATGGTGAAGCCCGCGTTCGTCGTCGTGAGAAACTCATAGGGAATACCCATGGTGGTCGCACCCGTCGGCAGCGTGAATACCTGACTTGGCGTCGGCTTGGAGATGGAGATTGCCGGGGCCGGGTTGAGCACCTGAACGTTAAACGTCGAGGTCGCGGTGGCGACCTGCCCATAAATGTCGGTGGTCTCAACTACGAGCGTGTGTGGACCAGCGTCGTCGGCGTCGAGCGCGAGCGCAGCGGTTCCGGAGGCAAGCAGGGTTTGCAGATTGGAGACCGTCATCGCCAGAGGCAGGCCATCGAGCGTCGCAGTGAGCGAACGAATACCGCCACCGGTGGTCGAGCCCGTGCAGTTGAAGGTGACGCTCAGCGCCGGTTCTCCGGACTTGTAAGTGAAAGTAGCGCCGTTGGCCGGCGAGGAGATCGCTGCAACCGGAGGCGGCACCGCGACCACCACCACGAACTCGTTCACGTCGGTCGCTTCGCCGATAGCATTGACGGCACGGGCGCGCACCGTGTGCGTGCCGGGACCGGGGACCAGCAGCGTGCCCGTGCCGGTGACCGAGGTGGTGTTGAGGCCCGAGGTGGAAATCGTCACCGCGGTCGTGTTGTTCAGCGTCGCCGAGACGGCCGTGATCGGGCTCGGCACCGGACCGGGGACCGTCGCAGTGAAGGTAAACGGAACCGAATAGGGAAACGCTCCTGTCGTATTCGAGAACTGCTCACCGTCGGTCGGAGTGGTGATTGTAACCACGGGCGCGGAGGGAGCCACCACCGTAAACGTGTGTGTGTCGGCAGCCGTGCCACCCGTGTTGGTGCCCCGGGCTACGAGCGTGTAGGTGCCGGCGGCAGGCACGGTGATCGAACCCGTCGTGATCACGCTGGGGGTGTTCAGGCCGTCGCGGGTTGCGTAAGTTAGGGAAGCGGAGCCCGAAATCTCGGCTGCAGTGCTGGTGATCGGCGGCAGCGTGCCGGTGCCATTGGACGTCGTCGTAAACGAGTAGGGCAGGGTGAACGGGAAAACGCCCGAGTTGTTGATGATCTGCTGACCGTCGGACGGATTGTTGATCGCCACAGTAGGAGGCGTTCCCGCCGGCGGTTCGGTGAGCGTCGAATTGATCGAGTGGCCCACATTAGTCGCACCGCCCCATGAGCCACTCGTCGGAGCCGCAATCACCTTGTAGCCATAGGAGCCGAGCGCTGCATCCGCCGGCAGGTTGATGCTCACGGTGGCGTTCAACGACTGGCCAGCACCGTTGAACGTCAACGTCGACGGAGTAACGGTAACATAGCTGCGCGCGGTCGCATCGGTGATGGTCGTCGGACGGCTAACGACGGGGATATCCCACGCGATCGTGACCGGGCCGGCGAGCGGCACTGGCGCCGTGACCGTGATGACAAACGTCCTGGTCAACGGCGCCGGACCTTGGAACGTCGAGGATGTCGGAGCGTAGCTCACCGCAGCATCGTCACCGGTGAACTGCGCGCGCGCTTCGTTAACCGGCATTGCTCCGAGGATGAAGGCTGCCCCTAACAACGCTCCTACCAAGCGGCGACTCAGAGAACGGATAATGGATGGAATCTTCACGAAACGGCTCCTTTGGGGGATAGGTCCAGATGGGTGTGGTTGAAACTCTCCACTCGTCTTAGGGTAAACTACTCACCTGTCTACCTCAAAATGCAAAATGAGTAACTTTGCCCGGGCCCCTTGCACGCCTTGCGTAGCGGCTAAGTGCCCTCCGCCAAAACCTCCCCAAAGACGACTAGGGATATACCCCCAATTTGATCGTTGACGGCACTAGGTAGGTATGTCCTTCTTCGAACCGTTCCCCGAGCGCCCGATGTATTCAAAATTTCACGACGCCATGCAAGCTCACCTTCGTCGCTTTTTCGTGGGTCTGCTCATCGTGGCGTTCGCGCTGTCGGCTAGGGACCTCCATGCCCAGTTCACATGGGATGGGGGCGGCGGCACGAATTGGAAATGGACGACCGGCACAAATTGGGCCGGCGACGTGGCGCCGTCGAAATCGGCCAACACGGGGATTAACTTCGCCGGTGCCACCGGCGTATCGAGCCTCGCCGATCTGGCGACCAACAACTTCAACGAGGTGTGGCAGGTCGGCCGAATCAACTTCAACGCCGGAGCGGCTTCGTTCGCGGTCTCGAGTTCGCGCACAGGAAATATCCCCGGCACGGGAGGCATTGAGCTAAGCGCCAATCAAGGCGGCAACCTCGGCATCCGGAACGAAAGCAGCAACCAACAAAACGTTTTCGCGGCTCTGACTCTGAGCGCGAACAACACTTTCCAAACCACGGGCACGGGCGGGCTCGTCGTCGGTGGCGCCACGATCGCCCTCGGCACCTTCGGTCTCACCACCGCCGCCGCCGCGAGCACGACGATCCACCTGCAAAGTTCCATCTCCGGCACCGGCAGTCTGACCATCGGCGGCTCTGGCACCACGGAACTTCGCGGCACCAACAGCTATTCGGGCGGAACCACGCTCGGTGCCTCGAGCATTCTAAACATCAACAGCAACACCGCGCTCGGCACCGGGACGTTCACCGTCAACGGCGGCACGATCGACAACTCCTCGGCGGCCGCGATCACGCTGCGCAACAACAATGCGCTCAATCTCGCCGGCAACTTCGCCTTCACCGGCACGCAGAATCTCAATCTTGGCACTGGCGCCACCACGATCAGCGGCGCCACGCGCACCGTCACCGTCAACGGCGGCACGCTTACCTTTGGCGGCGTGATCGACGACGGTGCCAGCACCTTTGGCCTGACGAAAGCGGGCGCCGGTGCACTTACGCTTGCAGGTGCCAACACGTTTGGTGGCGGCCCTACCGGCGTCACGCTCAACGCCGGCACCCTCAACATCAACAACGCGGCCGCGCTTGGCACCGGCACCTTCACCATCAGCGGCGGCACGCTCAACAACACGAGCGGCGCTCCCCTCACCCTCTCCACGAACAACGCCCAGGCGTGGAACGGCAATTTTTCGTTCGCCGGTTCCAACAACCTTAACCTCGGCACCGGTGCCGTCACCCTCAACGCCAACCGCATCGTGACGGTCGATGCCGGAAACCTCAGCGTCGGTGGCGCCATCGGCGGGGCATTTCGCCTCACCAAGGAGGGCGCTGGTGCCCTCACGCTCTCCGGCGCCAACACGAACAGCGGTGTGACGCTCAACGCCGGCACCCTCAACATTAACAGTGCCACCGCGCTCGGTGCCGGTGCCAGTGCGTTCATCATCGCCGGCGGCACGATCGACAACACCTCCGGCGCCGCGCTCACCAATACCAACAACAACGCCCAGACGTGGAACGGCAATTTCGCGTTCACCGGCACCAACAATCTCAACCTCGGCACCGGTGCCGTCACCCTCGGCGCCACCCGCACCCTTACCGTCAACGGCGGCACCCTCACCGTCGGTGGCATCATCGACGACGGCGCCAGCACCTTCGGCTTGGTCAAGAACGGCGCCGGCACCCTTACGCTTTCCGGCGCCAACACCTTTGGCAGCGGCGCCACCGGTGTCACCCTCAACGCCGGCACCCTCAACATCAACAACGCGACCGCGCTCGGCGCGGGCACGTTCACGATCGCCGGCGGCGAATTTGGCACCACCGCCACCTCGATCACGGCCAGCAACGCCATCACGCTTTCCGCCAACGCCATCGCCAACATCGCCACCGGCAACACCCTCACGCTCTCCGGCGCGCTCTCCAACGCCGCCTTCTCCCTGACCAAGAACGGCAACGGCACGCTCGTCCTTTCCGGCAACAACCTGCACGACGGCGGCACCATCGTGAACGCCGGCACCCTCACCCTCTCGGGCAGCAACGCCGGCGCCACTGGAGGCGTCACGCTCAACTCCGGCGGCACCCTGAATGTCAATAACGCCAACGGCTTGGGTGCGGGCACCTTTGTGATCAACGGCGGCACGCTCAACAACTCGTCTGGCGGTGCGATCACCAATTCCGGTAACAACGCCCAAACGTGGGCGGGCAACTTCACCTACACCGGGAGCAACACCCTCAACCTCGGCACCGGCGCGGTGTCGTTGACCGCTACGCCCACTGTGAACGTCGGCGCCAGCACCCTCACCGTCGGCGGTGTCATCAGCGGCGCCCAAGGCATCACCAAGGACGGCGCCGGCACGCTCACCCTGACCGGTGCGAGCACCTATACCGGCACCACGACGGTGAATCGCGGCACGCTCAACCTCGACTTCACCGGCCCTCAAACCACCAACATTCTGAACAGCGCGGCCAATAGTTCAGCGCTCACGCTGCGCGGCGGCACTCTCCAGCTCACCGGCAGCGCGGGCGAAACCAACTCACAGCGCTTCAATGGCACGAACGTCAGCCTCGGCGCTTCCACCGTCACCCTGACCCTCAATGGCGCCACGTCGCTCACCGCCCAGCTCAACGCCATCGCCCGCACCGCGGGTGCCACCCTCAACTTCAGCGTCGTTCCCAACACCACCACCCTTCTGGCGAACACGACGTCCACCAACACCAACAACATCCTCGGCCCATGGGCGACCGTCGGAACCGGCACGTCCTTGCAATACGCCACGGTGGACGGGTCGAATCGGATCGTCAGCTACGGTGCCGCCACCAATGCCGGCGGCAACCTCGGCTCCGTCACCAACGCTGCCACCAACTACACTTACGGCAATACCGCGGTGACCCTGGCGGGCAACCAGACCGGTAACACTCTGAGCAAGACCGGGACAGCCCAGACGTGGGCTACCGCCGGCTTCACCCTCACGCTCAACGGTCTTTTGAACGCCGGCTCCGGCACGCTCACCATCAGCGGCACCGGCGCCGTCACCGCTGGCAGCACCAACGAACTCGTCATCTTCGGTAACACCCAGACCACCGCGATCTCCGCTAATGTCACGGGCGCAAGTGCCGCGGTCACCTACACGGGCGTGGGCGGTGGCGCCCTGACCTTGTCCGGCACCAACTCCTTCGGCGGCGGCCTCACGCTCAACTCCGGCACCCTGAACTTCAACAGCACCACCGCCGCCGGCTCCGGCACCCTCACCATCAACGGCGGCACGCTCAACAACTCGTCCGGCGCCGATATCACCAACACGAACAACAACGCGCAGACGTGGAACGGAGATTTCACCTTCACCGGTAGTCGAAACCTCACTCTCGGCACCGGCGCCGTCACCCTCAACGGCAACCGCATCCTGACCGTCACTGCCAACACGCTCACCGTCGGTGGCCTCGCCGGCTCGGGCTCGCTGAGCAAAGCAGGCGCCGGCACCCTGACCATCAACGGCACCAGCAGCAATACCGGCACCACCACCGTCTCCGCGGGCAACCTCACGGTCGGCACCTCCGGCACCCTCGGCACCACCAGCAACCTTGTGGTCAATGGCGGCACGCTCAACCTCAACAACACTGCCGACCAGACCGTCGCTTCGCTCAGCGGCACCGGTGGCACCATTGCCCTGGCCTCCGGCGTCGACCTCAACGTCAACTCCGCCGCCTCCACCTCCTTTGCCGGCACCATCTCCTCCGCCGGCTCGTTCACCAAGTCGGGAGCTGGCACCCTCACGCTGAGCAACACCGGCAGTTCCTACTCGGGCGGCACCACGCTGTCGGGCGGCACCCTCTCGATCTCGACTCTCGCCAATTCCGGCGCCAACAGCAACGTCGGCACCGGCAACTTCACCTTCTCCGGCGGCGCCCTGCAGTATACCGGCACCACGGTCGCATCGAACCGCAATCTCTCCCTCGGCACCGGAGGCGGCACCGTAATCGCCGACGGCACCGGCCCGCTCACCCTCAGCGGCACCGTCACCGGCACGGTAGCCGGCGCCAAGACGTTCACCCTCTCCGGCAACAACAGTGGCAACAACACCCTGAGCGGCGCCATCACCGATGGCACCGGCACCACCGCCCTCGCCAAGACCGGCACCGGCAACTGGGTCATCGCCAGCGCCTCCAACACCTACACCGGCGGCACAACCATCTCCGCCGGCAATCTCACCGTGAACAGCGGCGCGACGCTCGGCGGCGCCACCGGCAACCTTACCGTCAACGGCGGCACCCTCGCCTTCAACAACGCCGCCCAGACGGTCGCCAACTTCAGCGGTTCCGGCGGCACCCTGCAACTCGGCTCCGGCCACGCCCTCACCGTCAATCAGGCCGTGGACAACTCCTTCTCCGGCGCCATCAGCGGCCCGGGCTCCCTCACCAAGAGCGGCAGCGCCAATCTCACTCTCTCCGGCACCAGCACCTTCTCCGGCAACATCGTCGTTTCCCAAGGCACACTGATTGCCCAAGGCAACGGTTCCCTCGGCGCCGCCGACACCGGCAGCGTAACCGTGCGGGGCGGCTCCACCCTTCGCCTCAATGGTTATAGCTCCAACCACGGTATCCTGACCCTCGGCAATGGCACCTCCACCGGCTCCCTCGAAGCCGCCGCCGGAGCAGATTCCACCTACACTGGCACCATCGTTCTCGGCAATTCCACGACCGTCACCTCCAACGTGTCGGGCAGCAATTTCCTCGCCCTGGGCGCGACGCCTCCCAGCCTGCCGCGCACGGGCACCGACCTCACCCCGCAAAATTCTACCACGCTGGATCTGGGCGCCAACAACCTGTCGCTCCGCGGCACCGGCACCATCTTTCTCAACAGCATGATCACCGGCACCGGTAACGTGTCGATGAACATGACCAACTCGACCGATGGCGTCGGCCTCTCGTCCCGGATGAATACGTTCTCGGGCACCTTCTCGGTCGAAAAGGGCACCCTTACCATCGCCTCCAACGCGCGCAATAGCGCGCCCTACGATCCGGCCACCCCCGGCTTCTACATCCTCACCGGCGGCCTCACCATCGGCAACGGTGCCGGCGGGACCGCCGGCGGCGACACCATGGGCAGCTACGTTTACGATTCGTTCGTCCGCATGAACTCGGGCGCCACTCGCGTGGAGCAGCTCTACTTCAACATACCCGTCACCTTGAACAACGACGGCCGCTGGGAACTCTACAATAATCAGACCATCGGTGCGCTCACATTCAATGGTGGTCGCATCGATCTCGGCACCAGTCCGACCGCCGGCTCGCTGTTCCTCAATGACAACGTCAACGTCAACGCCACGGCCGGCAATACCGCCTACATCACCGGCGGCGACACCGGCAACGGCCTCAGCCTGACTCGCTATCAGTCCGGTTTCATCGAGACGCCCAATGCCACCCGCACCTTCACAGTCGCCGACAGCTCGGGTGTGACCGACGATCTCCGCATCGATGCCCGCATCTTCAACGGCGGCATCATCAAGGAAGGCGCCGGCACCATGACGGTCACGAGCGATAACTCGAGCGGCTACGAGCTCACGACCGTCATCAACAACGGCATCTACAATATCCAGCACGGCTCCGCCCTCGGCCTGGGCGGCACGGTTGCGAGCAGCACCACCGTCAACGCCGGCGGCCAGCTCCAGCTCCAAGGCGATATCACCGTTGCCTCGGAGATTCTCACGCTCAACGGCGTCGGCTTCGGCAGCGGCGGCACCCTCTACAACAAGCTCGGCAACAACACCTGGTCCGGCTCGGTAACCTCCAACAACGGCACGATCAACTCCGACATCACCGGCGCCTCCAATCACCTCACGATCAACGGCACGCTGACCACCAACACCAACACCACCGTCTTCGGCAGCGGCAACACCACCCTAAGCGGGGCGATCACCGGGTCGGGCAATCTCACCAAAAACGGCACCGGCGAACTCATCATTGCCGGCAACGACGGCTTGGGTGCCAACACCTTCTCGGGCAATGTGTCCGTCACGGCAGGCATCCTGCACATCCAGAAAAACACGGCCCTCGGCGATGCCGTCGGCAACCGCACCACGATCGACTCCGGCGCATCCCTCTACCTCAGCAACAATATCAACACCACCGCCGGCGAGCAGCTCTATATTTCCGGCACCGGCGTCACCGCCGGCACCGGTCAGGGTGCCCTCCACAATTTCTCCGGCACCAATACCTTTGGCGGCACGGTGAACCTTTCCGCATCCTCCACCATCACCGCCGCCAATTCGACCTCGATGACGATCCGCGGCCCGATCACCGGCAACAGCACGACCAACCTCACGGTCGGGTCCGCCGGCTTCGAAGGCACCGTCATCATGTCGCCCTCGTCCGGCTCGATCACCGGCACCGTCAATAACGTCAACATCGCCAAGGGCACCTTCCAGGTCGGCGGCGCCGGCACTACCACCTTCAATACCGGCGAGTTCTCCTCCGCCACTGGCACCACCCTCATCGTCGGCAGCGGCGGCACCATCAACGCCCGCTTCGACGACGGAGCGATCACCAATTTCAACGGCGGCGTCGGCAGCGGCAGCGCCGGCACCTTCGCCCTCACCAGCACCGGCACCACGTCCGGTATCGCTTTCAACTCCACCTGGAGCGCCACCAACCTCACGCTCAAGGTCGGCGGCCTTAATCCCGCCGACACCTTCACCCTCACACTCGGCACCGGCGTCGGCATCACCGTCGGCACCCTCCACATCACGGGCAACACGATCCTCGATTTCACCGGCTCCTCGAGCACCTTCCTCTCCTCCGCCAACCTGATCATCGACGCCGGCGTGACCGTCACCGTGAAGGATTGGATCAGCGGCACCACGGTCTGGTATGTCACCAACCAGAGCGGCGGCATCACCGGTCCCGGCGGCTCCAGCCCGATCAGCATCGGGCCCACCCAGTATGGCACCGGCGTGCTGCCGCAGATCACGTTTACCAACTACAACGGCTTCACCACCACGTGGGTCACTCCCGGCTCCGGCGGCGGTTGGATGGACCGCGAAATCCGGCCCACGCCCGAGCCCGCCACCTACGGCGCGATCTTCCTCGGGAGCTGCTTCGCGCTCCTCGGCTTCCGCCGCTACCGCAGCCGGAAGCAGGCCGCGGCTCAGGCCTGAACCCTGGCGTGGACCGTTTGGATCGGCACACCCCCGCGGCGTGCATCGTGGCTGATGTGCCTCAGGCCATCGCCAGCCATTGGATTTTCCACCGGGCGTAGGCTCCGCCCTTTTCTCCATTCCGCGAAACGAAAACATCGCGGCCAAACATGTCCGAACGCGCCCAGGCCCGACCCATCCACCTCTCCCGCGCAGTGTGGATCTTTGCCTCCCTTGTTTTCCTGCTGCCGTGGTCGATCGTTCTGCTCCTTTTGCTGCGGAACCACGCCGCCACGCCGCCCGCACCTCCACCGGCCAAGCCCGCGCCCATCGCCCAAGCCCCCACCGCCGCCGCCAACGCGCGTTCCGGACCTTGGGGTCAGCTTGAGTTCACCCGCATCCGCATCGAACCGCCGGAGGACATTGTGGCAGTGCCCACGCTCACTCCTCCCCGTTGGAATTTTCCCCGCGCGACCGACGCGAAACTTGAACAACTCTGGGCCTCCGCCGGCCTCACGCCCACCCAACGCGCCTCTCTCGCCCGCCCCTCGCACCGTGAAGTCACCGCCAGCGGCATTTCGCTCCTGCCCGATCCCCAGCTGATTCTCGATCTCTCCCCCGCCGCGCGCCTCGCCATCTACGCGGAACTCGCCAGCCACACCGAGAATCCGCTGCACGCCGATCCGTTTCGCTTCCGGGCCGACGACGTCAACGACTGGTTCGCCGATTCGGGCCTGCCCGACGACATCGTCGCCACCATTAAGCGCCTGATCTACGTCCGCGCGGGCAGCGCCGCGTTTTCCGATCCCGAAGTGGTGCTGCCGCTCGCCACCGACACCGCCACCCGCATCCGGCTCCTCAAGACCCTCTCCCGCAAAACCGCCCTGATCGGGCACCTCCACCTCACGGCCAAGGACGACGGCGATGTGCTCGCGCGCTACTGGGGCCAGGGCCGCCGCAGCAAGGACCTCGCCGTGCTGCTCGACTCCATCGCCACCCGTCCGGGCGGCGGATCGCTCGACCTCGTCCATCTGCTGCCCCCGTTTGCCCGCCTGCTGCTCTATACCTTTCCCACGCCCACCGTCGATCCGCTCGCCGCATCGCGCGACTGCCACTGGACCTCGTTCAACTTCTACGCCGCCCAGCCCGACGACCGCTTCACCTCGCTCGAATTCGTGAAGCAGACCCTCGATCGCGACTACTATCCCGTCTCGGGCAATCCCGCGTTCGGCGATATCATCATGCTCGTGCAGAACGGCAATCAGGGCGTGCACTCCTGCGTCTACGTCGCCGACGACGTCGTGTTCACCAAGAACGGCTCCTCCTTCTCCGTGCCGTGGACGCTCGCCCGCCTCGATCAGGTGGTCGACTTCTATTCGTTCACCGCCCCCGTGCAGGTGCTCCGCTTCCGGCGGAAATAGTCCCAGGGCGCATCCGCGCCACGCCTCCGCCCGCTGGCGCGAACCCCAGCAGCGCGCCAAGGCCTCCGGCTGGCGGCAAATTGTGCGCCCTTATTGGCAATCCACGGGAATACTCTGCACTCGCCGCACCCCGGCAGCCGCGGCAGAAAATACCCTCGTTCCCTAGTCCCCAAACCCTTGAGCCCGCCGGCCCCCCAACCCCCGGCGGACTTCACCTAGTAACATGAAACTACGCCACTCCCTGCCATGGGGCGCCGCTGCTTTCGCGGTCTCCCTGCCTTCGGTTCTCCGGGCCAGCGAAGCCGATATTCGCATCCCGGATCTCACCAAAGTCGCGTTCTTCAACGGCTCCCTCTCCGGGATGAACGTGCTGATGATCGGTCTCGCCGTCTGCGTCCTCGGCACGATCTACGGCTGGATGCAGTATATCCAGACCCGGAATCTCCCGGTGCACAGCTCGATGGCCGCCGTCTCGCAGGTCATCTGGGAGACCTGCAAGACCTACCTGTTTCAACAGGGCAAGTTCCTCGCCATGCTCTGGGTCCTCATCGCCGTGTGCATGGGCTACTACTTCGGCGTCCTCTCGCACATGGATGCCGGTCAGGTCGTCGTCATCCTCGCCGCCTCCGTCCTCGGCATCCTCGGCAGCTACGGCGTCGCGTGGTTCGGCATCCGCATCAACACCGTCGCCAATTCCCGCGGCGCCTTCTCCGCCCTCCGCGGCAACGCCCTCGCCACCCTCCTCATCCCGCTCAAGTCCGGCATGAGCGTCGGCCTCCTCCTCGTCGCCATCGAGCTGTTCTTCATGATCTGCATCCTGGCGTTCCTGCCGACGGACCTCGCCGGCCCGTGCTTCATCGGCTTCGCCATCGGTGAATCCCTCGGCGCCTCCGCGCTGCGCATCTGCGGCGGCATCTTCACCAAGATCGCCGACATCGGCGCTGACTTGATGAAGATCGTCTTCAACCTGCCGGAGGACGACCCGCGCAACCCGGGCGTCATCGCCGACTGCACCGGCGACAACGCCGGCGACTCCGTCGGTCCGACCGCCGACGGCTTCGAGACCTACGGCGTCACCGGCGTCGCCCTGATCGCCTTCCTCGCCCTCGCCCTCGCCGCCAGCCCGGTCCTCTGTGGCACGCTCATCATCTGGCTCTTCGCGATGCGCATCCTCATGGTGGTGACGTCGCTCGTCAGCTACCTCATGAACGAGTCGATGAGCAAGCTGCTCTATGGTGGCTCGCGCGACTTCAACCTTGAGCAGCCGCTGACCAACCTGGTCTGGCTCACCTCGATCGTCTCGATCATCGTCACCTACGCCGCGAGCTGGTTCCTGCTCGGACATCTCGACGGCCACCCGGGGCTGTGGTGGGTCCTCTCGACCATCATCTCGCTGGGCACCATCGCGGGAGCGATCATCCCGGAGTTCACCAAGGTCTTCACGTCCACCGAGAGCCGCCACGTCAAGGAGGTCGTCACATCCTCCCGTCAGGGCGGCGCTTCTCTGAACATCCTCAGCGGCTTCGTCGCCGTCAACTTCTCCGCCTTCTGGCAGGGCGTGACCATCCTCGCGCTGATGGCCGGCGCCGCCTACTTTGCCGGGCACCCGAGCGTCACCGGAATGATCCCGGAGAGCATCGGCTTCGCCGCTCCGATCTTCGCCTTCGGTCTCGTCGCCTTCGGCTTCCTCGGCATGGGCCCGGTCACGATCGCGGTCGACAGCTTCGGACCGGTGACCGACAACGCACAATCCGTTTACGAGCTCTCGCAGATCGAATCCAAGAAGGAGACGGCGGCCGAGATCGAGCGCGACTTCAAGTTCAAGCCCGACTTCGAGAACGCCAAGTACCAGCTCGAGAAGGGCGACGGCGCCGGCAACACGTTCAAGGCCACCGCCAAGCCCGTGCTCATCGGCACCGCCGTCGTGGGCGCCACGACGATGGTGTTCGGCATCATTCTGATGCTCCAGCAGATCTACCCCGACACGATCGGCCGCCTCTCGCTGGTCCACCCCGAGGCCCTTCTCGGCCTGCTCATGGGCGGCAGCGTGATCTACTGGTTCACCGGCGCTTCCACCCAGGCCGTCGTCACCGGCGCCTACCGCGCGGTCGTCTACATCAAGAAGAACATGCGGCTCGATGCCGCCACCGCGTCGACCGAGGCCTCCAAGGAGGTCGTGCGCATCTGCACGCAGTACGCTCAGCGCGGCATGGTGAACATCTTCGTGGTGATCTTCTGCTTCGCGCTCGCCCTGCCGTTCTTCGATCCGTTCTTCTTCATCGGCTACCTGATCGGCATGGCCTTCTTCGGCCTCTTCCAAGCCATCTTCATGGCCAACGCCGGCGGCGCGTGGGACAACGCCAAGAAGATCGTCGAGGTCGAGCTCCGGCAGAAGCACACACCGCTCCACGCCGCGACTGTCGTGGGCGACACGGTGGGTGATCCGTTCAAGGACACCTCGTCTGTCTCCCTGAATCCGGTGATCAAGTTCACCACGCTCTTCGGCCTGCTCGCCGTCGAAATCGCGGTGAAGATGAAGGACGAGGGCACCAAGCAGCTCTTCGGCTGGGTGATCCTCCTGGTCGGCTTGGTCTTCGTCTACCGGAGCTTCTACAATATGCGCATTCCGGACGATCCGAGCGACGACGCCGCCGCGGATGCGCAGCTGAAGAGCAACTGAGCTCCTCCTCAGCTCAGCTTCCCTCCCCAGGCACGCGCCCACACCGGGCGCGTGCCTTTTTTTCGCCCGGACCCACCTCATCTGGCGACTCGACAGGCCAGCCTGCGGCCCTAATCCTCCCGCCATCGAGACCGCGTTCCTTCTCTCCCAGCCCTCTCCGTCTTCTCTCCGTCACCCATGAATCGCCGCTCCTTCATCCAATCCAGCGCCACGCTCTCGGCCGCCTTCGCCGCCCCCGCCATCCTCCGCGCCTCCGACAAGGGGCCGGCCAAGAAGGCCGTCATCGGCACGGGTGAGCACACGTACGAGTGCCATCACTACTGGGGCACGCTGCCGGATCACATCAAGTGGGGCGAGACGCACGGAGTCACGGTCGACGAAGCCGGATTCATCTACATCCTGAACAACACCGGCGCGTCCTCCGTGCGCCACCAAGATGCCGTCGCGGTCTTCGATCCGTCGGGCCGCTTCGTCCGCAGCTTCGGCAGCGAGTACAGCGCCTCCAACATCCACACCGTCGGTCACGGCCTCGACCTCCGCAAGGAGGGCAATACCGAGTACCTGTACCTGTCGCTGACGTGGGCCAACCTCGTGGTGAAGACGACCCTCAATGGTGAGCTGGTCTGGGCCCAGAGCGTCCCGTGGGAGTCCGGTGTCTACACCGAGCGCAAACAGTTCATCCCCACCAACGTCGCGTTCCATCCGACCGACGGGAGTCTCTACATCACCAACGGCTACGGCACACCCTACATCCACCAGTACAGCGCCGACGGTCGCCACCTCCGGACGTTCGGCGGCAAGGGCGGCAAGGACCAGCACGGGAAGTTCACCAATCCTCACGGCTGCTGGGTCGACAACCGACCGGGCCGCACGCCCATGCTCGTCGTCTGTGACCGCGGAAATCAACGCCTCGAGTATTTCACCCTCGAGGGCCAATACGTCAGCACCGTCGAGGGACTCACGAACCCCGACCACATCGACGTCCGCGGCGATCTTCTGCTCATCCCGGACCTGCACGCCCGCGTCACGCTGCTCGGCAAGGATAACCAAGTCATCACCCACCTCGGATTCGATCAGGCGTGGACCGATCGCGTACTCAACAAGGGCGGACAGGGAGGCCTGGTCATGCGCACCAAGCCGGAGACCTGGGAGGACGGACGGTTCATCCACCCGCACGACGCCTGCTTCGATCGCGACGGCAACATCTTCGTGGTCGAGTGGGTGCGCGGCGGCCGCGTGACCAAGCTGCGCAAGGTCTAGTCCAAGGGTAAGGCGGAATCCGAGCGAAGCACGCTCGCGTCCCGCGCCAATTGCGGTTTGCGTGACGGGAGCCCCGGCTTCCGCCATGCGTTACCCGCTCCCCTTCGTCGCCGTCGTCCGCCGCGTTGTCCGCGCGCGGACCGTTTCCCGCCTCCTCGCGATCGGGCTGGTCTTTTCCAGCCCCGCAGGGGTGCTGCTTGCCCAGCGCGCGCCCTTCGAAGCGCCCAAGGGCGTCGTCGTCTCGGCCAGTCTGACTGCATCCGAGGTCGGCGCCGACATCCTGCGCCGCGGCGGCAACGCGGTGGACGCCGCCGTCGCCACGGGACTCGCCCTCACGGTGACTTATCCGCGGGCCGGCAACATCGGCGGAGGCGGATTCCTCGTGCTCCGGCTTGAGGATGGCCGGACCACCGCCATCGACTTCCGGGAGCGTGCGCCCGCGGCCGCCACGGCCGACATGTACCTCGACGCATCGGGGCAGGTGGTGCCTGGACGCTCGACGCTTGGGCACCTCGCCGCCGGGGTGCCGGGCACCGTGGCCGGGCTCGCCCTCGCCCTTGAGCGGTACGGTTCCGGCAAGTTCTCCTGGTCGGACTTGGTCGAACCCGCCCGCAAGCTCGCCGCCGAAGGGATACCCGTGACTCCAGGACTCGCCCGCGACTTGGCGGCTGGCGAGGGCATCTTCGAACGATTTCCAGAATCTCGCCGCGTCTTTCAGCGCAACGGGCGACTGTACCAAGCCGGGGAGCGATGGATCCAACCCGAGCTCGGTCGCACCTTCGCGCGCCTGCAGACGCATGGTCCGCGCGAGTTCTACGAGGGCGAGACGGCCGCGTTGCTCGCCGACGATATGGCGCGAAACGGCGGGCTGATCACCCGCGATGACCTGCGCGCCTACCGCCCCGTCGAGCGCGAAGTGCTCCGTGGCTCATATCGAGGGCACGAAATCATCACCATGCCTCCACCCAGCTCCGGAGGCATCGCGCTGCTGCAGATGCTCGCCATGCTCGAGCCCCACGCGCTCGGCGATCTCGGCCACAATTCCGCCGCGCGCATCCACTTGGTCACCGAAGTCATGCGCCGCGCTTTTCGGGATCGTGCCGAATACCTCGGCGACCCGGACTTCGTGCGCGTCCCCGTCGCCGGCCTCACCGATCCCGCCTACGCACGCGGACTGATGAAGCACTTCTCGACCGAGCGCGCGACACCGAGCGCCGGCCTCGCCGCCGGCACGCCGTTCGGACTCCAACCGGCTACGCCTCCCGCCACCGGCAACGAGTCCTCCGAGACCACCCACTACTCCATCGTCGACGCCGCCGGCAACGCGGTGAGCGTCACCTACACGCTGAACGGGCTCTTCGGTTGCGGGGTCACCGTCCCCGGCGCCGGTTTCCTGCTGAACAATGAAATGGACGACTTCACGTCCAAGGTCGGGGTGCGGAACATGTTCGGCCTCCTGCAAGGCGCCGCCAACGCCATCGCCCCCGGCAAGCGTCCGCTCTCATCCATGACGCCGACGATCGTGCTCCGCGACGGGCGATTGTTCATGGTCACCGGGAGCCCGGGCGGTCCGACGATCATCACGACGACGCTGCACGTGATCACCCACGTCATCGACGACGCCATGAGCCTCACCCAAGCGGTGGATGCCCCGCGCTTCCACCATCAATGGATGCCGGACATTATCCGGGTGGAGCCCTTCCTGACGTCACGCGACACCGCAGTCATGCTGGAAGCGAAGGGCCACACCCTCGCCCTCCAACGTCTCTACGCCAACTCACCCGAGGCCTCCGCCCGCTCGTGGGGCGACGCCGCCAGCATCCTGATCGACTCCAAGAGCGGCCTGCGTCTCGGCGCTCCGGATCTGCGGAGCGCGGACGCCGGAGCGGCCGGCCACTGAGCGACCACGACGTGGTCCGGGGGCACCGCAGGCCATGACGCCACCGGTCTTTCTCTACCTTTCGCCGCTGCTACTGGCGCTGGAGTTGGTCCAGTTAATCGCGGCGGAGCGGCTCCTCGGAATCAAGGCGCTGCAGCGCGGAGAGGATCCCCGCCGCGCAGCCCTCCCGCCCGGCGCCGCCGCGGGCTGGAGCATCGGCATCCTCCTCAATGCAGTCTGGATGCTCGCCATGCTCGCGAGCGGATTCGGGACCGGGCGCGTGGCCTGCATGATTGCCACCTCGCTTCTCGGCTACGTACTCCGCCGAGCCTGCCCGCTTCGCTGGACGCTCGTGATTCTCACCTTCGAGGGCGCGATCCGCATGGGCATGCACGTCTCGCTGCTGATGCTCGCCTGGCGGCTTCGCTGAAGCCACGCCCGCCGCCGCCACGTCCCGACCCCATGGCGGTACCCGTCAGACGCCGAAGCGACGCGTGACCGACTTTTCAACGGGTTCCCCGAACGAGCGGGTGAAGAACTCCTGCGCCTCCGTCATGAACTTCGCGTAGCGACCGTAGTCGCCAGCCCAGGAATTCGGCACACATACCCGCTTGATCACGCCCCGCCCCACCTTGTTGGGCGCCTCTCGATCCGGAGCAAACTCCATCGTAAACTTGGGGTCGTGCGTATGCACGACCGTATGCACCGACTCCGTCCCAGCTGCGTCCCGCTCAATCCGGAGGAAGTGCGAAAAGTTGGTGGGCACCCTTCAAGGATAGCGCAGGAAGCCAGGATGAAAACCCGAAAAAGCACCGCTCCGGTGATGCATAAGCGCTTGCGATCCAAGCGCCGTCCCGGTCATAACGGACGGGTCCGACCGCGCCCCGCCGATGCAAGACCACCCCGAGGTTCCGAAGCTGCCCAAGCTCCCGTTCATCGCCAGCGACGTCTTTCTGCTCAGCGTCGCCGGCTTCATCGCCTACCGGGCACCCACCCCTCTGGAGGGCGGTGCACTGGTCGCGATCGTCACCTGCGTCGTCGTCGGCGCCATCCTGCTCGGGATACCGTTCATCGCCGAGTACGGCCGCCGTACCGATGTCTTGCTGCGGGAACGCCAAGACGAGATCGCAGCGCTCGCCAAGACGACCGCTGCGTGCGTCGAGCAGGTGAGCATCGCCACCGCGAGCTTGCACGGCCTCGCGGAGAGCCACGCGCGGAGCGCGCGAACGCTCGAAGCGCTGCCGCAGAAGCTCCAAGAAAAGGTCGCCGAATTTAAGACTCAGCTGAATGAGATCAGCGTCGCCGAGAACGAGGCGCTCGAACAGGAACTGCAGACGCTGCGCACCGCCGAAAGCGATCGCCTGCAATCCGCCGTCGACGAACTGGCCAAGCTGTCCCGGGAGTTCGCCCGCATCGAGGCCGCGGCCAACCAGATCTCAACCACCCTCCTCCAACTCGGCGACCAATCCGCCGCCAAGGTGACGAGCAGCTTCACCCAGGCCGCCCAGAGCGCCACCAAGGAAATCGAGTCGACCTTCACTCGCGCGCGGACCCAGTGGGTCGACGAGTCCAAGGAAGCCCAAGCGCGCGCCCTGTCCGCCTGGTCCGCACACACCGCCGAAACCCTCCGCCAACTGGAAGCAACCCTCGCGGCATCAGACCGACGATCCGTCGCTCCAGTCGATTCCGCCCGCCCGGCCAAGTCGGTCGACTCGGCCGGC
>JACCEB011793505.1_pt1 | contig 36012 bp, 54 predicted proteins | sample 7454761 | NCBI WGS metagenome assembly JACCEB01 (sample SAMN15323454, study PRJNA562643) | freshwater metagenome | isolation source: river surface water | place: USA:Blue River Watershed | collected 2017-08-18
GCTAAATCCCTACGAGGGTCGTGACCATCACCAACTACCAATGAAACAATACCTGTTGGTGACTCTAACCCGCTCTTGTCACGGAACCACGCACTACCGCCATCCATCGCTGGAACTTGAATCCATAAACGAGGACCAATTTGGTCTGCACGGAAATGGTGGAAATGGCCTGTCATTAAAACGTCTGCTGAGCCTACTGGTGTACGACCTGTTGCTTGACCTGAAATCCACTTACCCATGTCACGTGCTTGATGCCCGTGCGCCAAACCTAATACAGTTCCACCTAAGTTAATTGCAAGTGTAGCGTGGTCAGATGGTGGGTAGCAAAATTTAACATGTGAAAATGCTGGGTTCATTTCGCAAGCGTCTTGAACCGCGGCTACAACCTCTATCTGCCACGAATCAATAGGGTCTGTCATCATAATACGATGTGGCTCGTCGTGATTACCTGGAACCACAGGAATAATCAGCTCTTCGCATAATGGAGCAAACGCCTTAACCCATGCCATAAGTAGACGACGCCCAATACGTACCTGCTGTGTTACTCCAAGGTCACTACGACCAATTACTTTTCCGTTTTGCGAGGTGCTACCTTCAATGCAATCACCGAGCTGAGGGAGGACAACTGTGCCAATTCTTCTTCCAGACGCAAGGAGCTCTTCATGCCTTGCGACAGCTTCGTCAAGTCCTCTAAGGACTCGTTTAACTGTTTCTTCAGTTCCTCCGCCTGCGTCTTTGCCATATTGAGTGTCTCCGATAGCATAGATAGCGTATAAAGGGCCTGAGATAGGTTGTGCTTTTCTTGGCTCATATTCTGAAATCTCCTTAACTAAGTTATCGTAATCAATATCAGACGGGCCTTGCTGGTTTGCTGGTTTTACATTTACCCGTGCTGCTTCTAGCCATTCACCGTCATACCGTTGCCAGCGGCTCTTTCGCACACTTACAACTACCCAATCTTTTGGGTCTAAATCAAAATCTTTAAATAACTCTACTGCGTCAGGCAATTCGTTAGCGTTGCGTGGCGTAGAAATAAAATAGCCGCCGTCTGCGCCTATGTCTAGCTTTGCTCTCCAGTCTTGCGGCACATTGCTTTGCTTTACGTCGTTTTGCATACTATTTAAATCAGCGTTTATCAATGCTTTATTAAGTATGTTGTTTACCTCTTCGGACATGCGCAATATCCTTTCATATGTGAACGGAATGCAGTTAACTTAAATGGAAGGCTAACTACGCTTAAATCTCTATATAAATCAGCAACAATAACGGATTTTGTTTGAAGGGTGGCTAGTGCTTGTTGTTCTTCTTCAGGTAACCCTGCAGCCCAACTAGCGACTATGCAACCTTTAACAAGTGGAGGTTTTGATAAATGCTTTTGCAGGATATCTACTAACACTGTGTCTCCTCGTCGCGACGTGATGCGTCAAGAGTATCACATAACAAAAAACCCCACCATCTCTGGTGGGGTTTAATTGTTTAATTATTTATCCTTGCATTCCTTCTTGGAATGATGGACGTTGACGATTCATTGCTGGGCGAACTAGACGACCATTGCTTTGTGTCATTCCTGCTTCAGGAGCAACCTGTGCTGCGCCAATGCCTACTCTAATTCCATAAGCAGCTCCGTTACGAGCGCCTTTACCAAGTACGTTTGGACGTGATGGCTTTGGCTGTGCGTATGGGTCGGTTCCGCCTTTAGCGTTACCTGTCTTCTTTACAAGTGTTCCTCGTTCAGGCGCAGACGTGCGAGCTCTTGCGCTTGAAGAAGCCACTGGACCTGTTGAAGCAGGAGCAAGTGGCTTGTCGTTCTTAATTGAATCTTTCATTTAAGTTCCTTTGGCCTAAGGGTTTAATACAGAATAACAGGATTAGCGGACTTCTACAGACCATACGATGGCAGAAATTTGCCCGTCGTGGCTGTCAATAGTTGAAAATCCTGGAACGCATACAAGGTCTAAACCTCGTGGTGCGGTGTAACCACGTGCGATTGCAATAGCCTTAGTGGCCTGATTAACGGCTCCAGCGCCTACGGCGCGAAGTTTGCAGGACCTTGACTCATAAATACTGTGAGCAATAGCTGATGCTACAGCCTGGGGATTGCTACCTGCAGATACTCGCAGGATGTTTTCTTCTTGATGCTCGGACATATATACCTCGTTTGACGAATAGTGTTAGTTCCCGTGCAAACAATTATGAAGGTTTTACTTAAATAGGTCTGTCTAAAGGGGTAGGCGCTTTTGCGTAAGTACCGCAGATGGCGCACTCCATATCCAGCAGGTACTGGGACAGCTCATAATCCTCAAACGAGGCCTTTACAGTCCATAAATTAGACTCGCAATGGGGGCATTCATGGCACACCTCATCGGCGTACTCCATAGTCCCTGAGTAATCAGGCTTTAGCTGCCGTATTGAGGTCATTCTTTAACTTCTCTATTAAGGTGCGATTTCGCTCAATCTCTACCTCAAGCATAGCGGCTTCTTCTTCGCTTAGCTTATCTTTGTTAGCTTCATAAATCTTAAGCCCTGTCTCAAAATTCTGTTCAAATATAGCTATTTGCATAGCCCGACGTTCGTTAACAAACGCGGCTGCTTCAGCTTGTCTAGCTGCAATCTTTTCTTGTCGTTTACTCATCGCTCTAATCCAAACCAAATAAATAGAAAGTCTAAATTAATAGAATACTTATCAATAGAAAACCCTAAAGCAAAACGCTTGCCGTATCCCCAAGAAAACCAATACTTACCTACTTTGTATTCACGACGCATTATGCCTCCACATTTTCTTTTGCCCAGTCGTCCCATTCAATAATTAGCTCATCAAGCTCAATAGTTTCTGCATAACTGTGCTCATGCAAGTGCTCAATAAAATCTTCGTCCCCTACTAGCACTGGTAGGTCAAGTCCAACTTCTATCATCCTTGGCCTCCCCAGCCTCCGCCTTTAAACTGTACGGAGGGTGGTGTGTAAGATTTAATCATAAACTCGCCACATTCATCGCAAGTTGGACGCTGTACAGAATCAAATGCAAAATGCATCTCTACGGTGCGGTCACACTTCATACATACAAAATCATATTTAGGCATTTTACCTCTCCCTAAACTTTGGGTCTTGTAGCTTATCGTACACGTCTTTTTCATAGGACAACGCATGCTGTCCTGAAACGACACGCGCAAGGGAGTAAGAATCTGCCGCATTGTCATCAGTAAACTCTGCGCCCCACTTCTTATATACCTGCAGGAGCATCTGGCTCTTGGGTACGCCCGTACCTTTTCCTGTTACATACTTCTTTAAACTAGTTGGTGGGACTATTAATGGGTATAGGCCCATGTCAAATAGGCTTAGCTTAACCATACCGCCTAGTTCACCTAGCATGTTGGCCATCTGTGAACCGAAGGCGTACCCTTCTATTGCTACATCTAAAATTTGATAACGACTTAGATTAGTAACCATATACTCTTTAATATCGGCTAGGCGCTTGATACCTCTATGTTGTGAAGTGTAAACAGATGTTGAATACAGCTCACCGTTAAGGGCTGTTATAGAAAAACCGCTGTATGACTGGTCAATGCCTATAAAGACAGGAACATCTCTTGGCAACCCTCCATCAAAAAACTTCATTAGAATCGGTTTCTCAACGCTGAAGTGCGTCGTGTCAACTCTCGGCTAGTAAGGCTGTAGTAACGCTCAAGATTATCCATAGTAGTCTCTAGCATCTTACGGTAAGCATATGCATACATCTTTGCCTTTGCTAGCTCTTCAATCTCTGGGTCTGTGATTACCGCGGCCTTTAACATTGTGGCCTTCTCTGTTGTTTTACCATTGGTCTTAGATAGGAATGCTTTTGCCTCAGCTGTACTGTAGGCGTTTTCAGCTTCCATTTCCGCCAATGCGGCACAGGCAACCTGTGTGCGAATAAAGCTATAGTTCTCCATATACTTAGTAGCTAAAACCATTAACTCTTGGTCGTCTACGACTGTAATATCTTTTGGAAACATTGGGGCATCAATGTCTAGGCTACGACGAACTGGCATCCCCTGAGCTTCAAGGATTTTCATAACTTCATCACTTACGCCAGTAGCAACAATATTAATCATTTGTATACCCCTTACAGTTAGAACATTCGGTTGACGATAGGTTACATGCTGGTGGGATTCTATCCCTAACTGCGTTACAAATCATCTCAGCGGCGTCAAACAGCTCAGTAATGCCAAAATCGCTCTTGTGTACTACAAACTCTTTAGCCTCTTGGTTGCTCTTGCACTCATAGATAAGTACAGCTTCCTGAGGCACGTTCTCGTACCCAAGTAATTCTGCTAACTTCATATAGATTTGCACCTGTGTTATATGCTTTTGAAATGGAGCCTTCAAAGCTTTCCACGCCTTATCCATATCGTTATCGTGTTCAATCAATAACTCTGGGGCTTCCCATCTAAGGGTTCCAACACCTACTGATTTAATCTCTAACATTAGTGGGTCGCCTAAACCTACTAGCCACCCATCTGAGTGACCTGAGATGCGCAACGGCTCATAAAACAAAGGCACTTCACGGTATTCTAAAGGGCCATCATGGCAGTCAGACCCGCCCCAGAACATCTCCTCGCACTCAGTGCAATACCACTTGCCATACAGAACGTTCATCTGCTGGAACCAACGCTGCCACTTTGCGTGAATAGCATGGCCCTCTTCAAAAACAGACAACAACCGCATACTCATCTTACGATTAGCCTGTGGCGCTTGTCCTAATAGTTGAAAGTAAGACGCACGGTAACACCAGTTGCCGCTAGCCATCTCTGATGGGTGTAGAACATCTGTTCGCCTAGACATATCTCTAGGCTTAGATAGTAGAAATCTCTCTACTGAACCAAGCACTCTTGTATCTTTTTTAGCCACGTCTATAAACCTCTTTAATGTTCCGCTTGGTTTGTATTTCATGTCCACAACCTATCACGTATTTTTAGTTTCTACCCAATCTTGAAACGATAAGCCAGCTTTGTTTGCTTTACGCTTTAATGAATTTCGTTCACGATGCGACATGCCTCCCCATATGCCGTGCTGTTCGTCCATTTTGTCTGAGTAAAGCAAACACTCTTTACGTACTGGGCACTCAGGGAAACCATCTTTACCATAGCAAACGGCTTTAGATACCTGCGCTACTGATTGGTATTTGTCTTTGTCTCTTGGGGGGTACCAAAGTTCGGTGTCCATCCCTCTGCACTTGGCGCGGTGTCGCCATCCTTCGTTGTGACCGATATCTGATTCGTACAAGTATGCTCCTGAAGAGTAGAGCGTAGTTCTAGAAAATCATCTTCGGTTAACATAACGTAGTTCTCGTTATTTAAACTGAAGCCGAGGACAGGCATCCGACTGTCAAGAATTGCTTCTTCAACAATCTTTTCCAGAACCGCCGCTTTGACGGTAAAGGAAGCTTTGCCAGTCCACTTATGCTCTATGAGCATGTCTTGTGAACGGACATCGCCTTTCCGACTCCAGAAAGCCCCGCTTCCAGCGCTACGCTGTCCGCCAACTTTCTTTGCAAGTCGGTCCTCGTGCTTCTTAGATTCTCGTTGGCCCTTACTCTTCATAAGCGAACTTAGACCCCGCTTTAATGGAGTCAAGAACGTCCCGTTCAAGGGCCTCTTTCAAATCAATCTCTTCCCGAATGGAGGCAAGCATAGCATCTGCGCCCTGCCATTGCCGTTCGCCGTACCGATAATAGGCACCAGCGCGAGTAATAACCTTATTAAGTTTACCAATGGCAATTAGCTCTTTACCAAAGTCAAGCTCTCCAGCAGGCACCTCTCCGCCCTCTGCAAAGTAAAAATCAAATGAGGCTACACGAGACGGTGGGGCTGACTTATTCTTAAGGATTCGTGCCTTAATAGACTGACCAACACGACGCTTTTCCTCACCCGTGCCAGCCTCAATCCAATCATCTCTGCGGACGTCTACACGAGTGAAGTAACTGTAGTTCTTGCCCTTACCCCCAGGGGTTGTGCGGGGGTCGCCGTACATAACGCCAACCTTATCGCGCCATTGGTTAATCATAATCCCAATAAATGGACGTTCAAACTCTGTCAAGCTTCGCTTAGATGCAAGGCCTACTTTTCTGAAGAACTTGTTGGTGAGGAGTGCTCCTCGTCCAACGGTGTGTTCATCCATTTCTTTCTCATCTTCTGCTCCAGGAACGAGGGCAGGAAGGCTATCAACAACAATACAATCCACAGATTTACTTTCAGTGATTTTAATAACCGCTTCATAGGCTTCCTCCATCAAATTAGTAGATATTACATACACACGTGACGTATCAACGCCACACATCTCTGCATATTTTGGTACCCACTGCTCTGCAGCAACCCATACGGTTGTGAACTCTGGGTCCAACTTTTGATTAGCAGCGATAGTCTTCAAAGCAATAGCGGTCTTACCTTGGCTCTCTTCCCCAATAACCTCATGCCATTGATTAATAGGCCAACCGCCGCCAAGGGCTACATCTAATGAGATAGAACCAGTAGTTACGTAGCCCATAACATCGTCTCTAATATCTGAGCCTAAAACAATAGTGTCTGCGCCCATCTTCTTGTTAATTGCACTAAATACTTTTGCTAGTTCGCCTGAGATTCCCATTAAATATGTCCAATGATTGTAGTTGGGTTCCATCCGCCTGTTGGAACTTGAGTTGCTGCTTGAGTGGGGCCTGACGCCTGCGGTCCACTTGTAATTCCTTTACCCATACCTGACCCGCTTTGGGTAATTGGGTATCCGCAATCGTAACAACGCTTACGTGCTTCGGGAGTTGCACCACCATAGTTGCCGCTACCGCATCCAGGGCAACGGTCGCCTTTAGGAATTGCTGGAGTAGCAGAGGGGTACGACGGCTGCCCAACGTTTGGCATTGGGTTTTGTGTTTGCGGAACATAAGTAGGCTGTGGGCCTGCTTGCTGCTGTGGTTGAGGTGTGCCTAACTTTCTAGCAAACCAATCGGCATTACTCATAGTCCATATCCATTTCTATTCTTCCTGAGCTTAACGCCCCTGAGTCTAATATACCAATATTAATACCAATAGATAACGCGCCTATGAGTGACGACATGCTCACAGCTTTATATATAATTTTAGAAGATGCTGTCTCCTCAGGAGTAAGGTCTGCCCCTTTACCGTTTGACCTATGCAGTGCCACCATAGTGTCAGCGCTAATGTCTGACAAAGCGTCTATGTAAGGCATTAACTCCATAATACGGCTAACTCTAATATCGCTATCTTCTTGCTCTTTAGCATCGCCTTCTGCGCTTACTTTGTTTAAACCTACAAACTCAGCTAATTTATTAGCATCGTCTAGCCCAGTGTCATACAAGTACCACCGAAGAATAGTAGACATAGGTACCTCAGTAGATACAACCTCGTACTTGGGCCGTCGTCTAAACCAAGCCATTGGCATTTTCCTTTGCTTCTAGATTTAAACGGTACTCATAATAGTTGTCAACACGGCGCCTATCTACAATATGACTTCCATGAGTTTTTCGGCGAAAAGCCCTAATATGAGCAGATACAGAAGCTTCTGGCGTAGAAGTGGCCTCTGACAGCTCACGAAGCGTATGCCAGTTCTGGTCAACCATAATGTTGTAGATTCTGGCCTGTTGAGAATTTAAACGCGCAGAGTCTTTGTCTGGGTCAAACCCTGCCCCATAAAACTCTGGCTCTTCGTAAAACTCTGATGTCATTGTATTCCTCTCTTTTCTATGTAAACTTAAGTTCTAAATCTTTGTCTTTAGTAAACCACATAGGCAACGTATACCTGTTCTCCCCAATACCCATGACCTCGTGCACCATGTTATCTCCGCCTGACGGAAATATAATTAAATCGCAAGCCTTTGGTTTAAAGGATAAGTTAAGTTTTGGAAAGTTTAATACTCCCCCGTCCTCAACTGTGTTTAAATACAGAATAGCACTATAGACAAATTGCTGGTTATACCCTTCCTCTGTATCAACATGAGCCTGCACATTATCCCCAGGCAGATGCTTAGCAAACCAAAGGGAATTTAAAAATATAGGCTCAGTATCCATAAAGTGCTCGGACATACTGGTTTTTACAGCCTCTACTATGTTAATTGACACCTCTTTAATAGCACCTAAACCGTCAATAACAGGCTCACCCTTGCCATGCTTGTATATGTCGTCTATACCAAAGAACTTTTTAAACCATAACCCTTTGTTATCTGATGAAAAAGAATGTGAGTTCTCATCTATATACTTAATTAAAGTGGCAGCGTCACTCAAAGAAATAAAATTACTTATTACTTTTATCATTTTGCCTCTCCCCACTTACTAACTACGGTTATGTCGGCCACTAACGGTATTGGTAGCAATTTAATACCTTCCATAGCCTCGCGAATGGCATTTACAGTGTCATCTACAAGCGCGTCTGGGGTTAAAGTTACAATTTCGTCGTGCACTGTAAGTATCAGCTTAGCACCAGCGGGAATCATTTGATGAGCACGAACCATAGCTAACTTAATAATGTCTGCAGCCGTACCTTGAATACGTGTATTAAAAGCTTGACGCTCAGCACTAGCCCTAAACCCCATCTGCTTAGAGTTAATGTCAGGGAGGTAACGTCTGCGCTTCATGATAGTAGTAACAAAACCTTTGTTTCTAGAAAGGCCAATAACCTTAGCGCGGTACTTTGCCACAGAAGAAAACTTCTCTGAAAAGTCAGATAGTAGATGCTTGGCCTCAGTCACAGAGCACCCGATAGAACGTGCAATCTTGTCAGGGCCTACGCCGTAAGCCATAGCAAGCACAAGAACCTTGCCTGCTTTTCGGTCAACACCCATAGTGTCACCTACGGTTGTATAAATGTCTCCGCCGTCTAAGTAGTTCTTCATCATAATAGGGTCTTCCGACATAGCAGCAATAACACGAGGTTCAATCTGTGAGTAGTCAGCGACCACTAACTTGTACCCCTCTGGAGCACAAAATAAATTACGGATAGACTTACCGTGCGCTGTATGAGGGGCAGGTACGTTTTGAAGGTTCGGGTTACGACTAGAAAAACGACCAGTCTCTGCACCCCATTGAACAAAGTCTCCGTAAATACGGCCGTTAACAAGCATTGACTCTCGCATCTCAGTCTTTGACTTGCCGCCAACAGTTTTAGTAATCTCACCACCTAAATAAGGAATTACATAAGTACTCAACAACTTGTTTAAATCAGCGTATCCAAGAAGCGCGTTAACTAACTCATCTTTCTCACGGTAAGGCTCAAGCGCCTCCGCTGATACTGAGTAGTCTTTATAGTCAAGAGCGCTCTCTTCTTTTTGAGAGCCTTTACCAGTTAGAAGCTGTGGGCGTAGCCCTCGGCAGCCCTCTGAACGTGGGCCATAAAGGATGTACTGCTTCTCGTTATTAGAGTTAATATTAAAAGGCTGACCCGCGATGCGATAAATATTAGACTTAACTTCTTCAATCTCTATAATCAACTTGTCGTATAGAACCTGTAGCTCTGCTGTGTCAATAGGGGCTCCAGTAAGCTTCATATCGCAGAGGACACGTAGCACATCCATCTCTAACTGCATAACAGTATCTACATCTGCAGCAGTCAGCTTTGGAACAAGGACCTTCCATAGTAAGAATGTGTACTTAGCGTCTAAATAAGAATACTTGGCAACATCACTAAACGAATAAAGTTCTACTTGGTGACCTATACCTTTTTCCATGCTATAGCCAAGCTCGCGCTGTAAGCAGTCATCAAGGCCAAGTCGTCCCTTGTTCTTGTTGTCATACAAAAAGGACGCCATCAAGGTGTCAAAGTAAGGGCCTATAGGAACCTCGCCACCGTAATACTTAGCTACTGAACTAAGGTCAAACACTAAGTTGTGGCCAATAGTTAGCTGGTTGTCGTTAAACAATAACGGCTTTAAAGCCTTAAACACCTCTGCGGGAAACAGTTGAACAGGTGCTTCATCAAATACTTTAATTGCTTTCTTCTTATCGCGTGAGTAGTCCAACTCTCGTGCTGGTAGCCCAGCAGCAACGCGCTTTTCACCTTGCCCAGTAAGTGGGAAAGACTCAGATACAAATTCTCCATGAGGGTGGCCCATAGGAATAACATCACCACGACCATGCGTAGCAAAACTAATCCACAGAACTTCGTTTACAGCAGGAGTACCGCGGTCATCTCCAACAGTCTCCACGTCAAATGCAAACGCGTCCTGCTTGAGATAGTACGCAACCATCTCATCTAATTGCTTTTTTGTTGTAATAATATTCAAGTTATGTCCCTTATAGAGCCGAAAGGCTAGAGCCAGGGGATTTAGACCCTAGCCCTTCAGCGACCTAGTTGTTTAGAGAAGTGAAGCAGCGACTGCTTCTAGCTCTTCCCAAGTTGGCTCCTTGATAACGGAGCGGTCAAACGGCACCATCGCAGCAATTGCGTTTTCAATTGCCTCTTCATCTGTAATGCCCCAATCCTCAGCGAGGTCTCGTGGCTTAACAGGGTTAATGTGGTACACAGTTGATTGCATCTTACCTGTACGACTAATCGCCCAGTAGTTCTTTGTTAGAGGACCAGCTGGTGAAAAGTGCGCGGCATGCAGGGACTTATAGAGACGTGGACTTGCAATAAGCATTTGACGCTGTGGGCCTCCAGGCGCACTTAGGTTAGCGATTGTAAATGCCTTCTTGTCTTCAGGCTTGCTTCCAAGCTTTACGCACAATGGGTCATTAGCACCAAGAGAAACGAATGAACGCTTACCTGATGTAATTTGTGATAAGAAGTGCTGCTTGTAGATAGCGAACGGGCCATCTTGGTCAAGGAACTTGATTACTTGGAACTCTCCATCGTTGAACTTAAACTCAACTGGATATCCGCCTGCTGGTGCAGATGCTTTATCTGCGGCTTCCCAACCAGATAAAATGTTGTTGCTTGTGCTCTGGGCTGGGCGTTCTGTAATTGCTGTGTTTGAGAACTCGTCGTTTTCAACAACGTATTCTGCTGTTCTGTCTACTGCCATTTGTTTATCATCCTTTTATTTTAGTTTAGTTTATTTTAGTTTCGTCTGCTCGGATTTGATTCCAAGCCTCGGCAATCTCATTGCTGAGCTGTCGGTGTAAAGACCATTCTACACGTTTTGTGTAAAGTAGTCCAGCCGAATCAAACAACGAAACTGTCTTTTCCACCATGGCCCTGGAATAAAGCCTACGGCCTTGGTGGTCTTCACCGTTTTTGTTCTTTTTAGCGGGAAGTCTATATGGGGAAGCTGGAAGATAGCCTTCCTTTATCCATGTGCGTATAGTGATAACTGGTCGTCCTAAAGCCCCTGCCAAAGCGCCAATTGAAAACAGTTCTACCTCTTTACCGTTGGGCAAAGTCTTCTTAGTAGGCTTTGCATCCCAAGCAGCATCCAGTGTTATCTCTGGTGGTTTAACTACTTTTTCTTTGCGCTTGCGCTTACTACCTGGGTAGTAAGTGTCAAGGTCTTCAAACAGTTTATCAATCTCGTCTGACATTACTTATCCAATAAAAACGCGTAACTAATTTTAGATGGGAACATAGCGTCAATGTCTTCTTCTGTTAAATAGTTTTCATAGAAAGCCGCCATGATAGCGCCCTCATCAATAGTGGGAACCATTTTAATACAAGTGTCTCTAATACCTTTTTTAGTAAGGATGTCTTCTGCAACTTCCATGTTAAGTGACTTAGAGACGCGACGTTGACGGGTAAGTGTTACATCTCCAAGTGCGTCGTCTTCAACTGTTAAAACACGATGACCTCTGTCATCTGCTTCAACAGTGTCCACTACCTCAATAAGGCGCTGCTTAATATCGTTTTGACGTTTTGTAATTACATCAAGCTCATCTTTAAGCATGAGGTATTGACGAATAGTATTTTTAAGTTCTTTATCTTCCACAGTATCCCCTTTTGTAAGTGCACCCAACACTAATCGTTGGGTGGGGGGCTGTCAACTTACTTTGCGAGCCTCAGACGCCGTGTAACTACGGTAGCCAGTCTTCTTTTTGTTCATGCTTCCAGGCTTCTTAAACCCAGCGCCCTTAGGCATAGTTTCTTGACGCCACTTTAAAGCTGCAGCAACTTTATCTTTGTGCTTGCTCATTCTGGCTTTAAGTACTCTTCTAAAGACTTAATAATAACGCTAGTGACTGTAACACCCTCACTCTTAGCTTTGCGCTGTACGGCAAGCCAAAGGTCGTCAGGTACGCGGATAGTACGCGTAGGAGTCTTAGGTGCGTTAGGCATCCTATAATTATACGATAGTTGCCTCTAAGAACTGCTTTAAACTGCCCGTAGTCATGGCAATTCCGCCATCCTCGTCTATACCCTCCCCATCAATAATAGCGTTGGCTAGAGCGGTCTTCTGCTGCAGAGCCTCGTGCTGGCGCTCCTCAATAGACCCAGCAACCAAAAGGTCTTGAATGACTATAGATGGCCAGGTAGACGAAGCTCTTTTAATACGGCCGTTTCTTTGAATTGCACCGCCAGAGGACCAAGGCAAGTCATAGTTTATTAGGAGGTTAGCGGCAGGCAAATCCACACCATAACCGCCAGCGTCAGAGCTTATAAGAACACGGACATCAGGTGAGGTGTTAAAGGCAACCTTGTTATCTTCTTTGGTTTTAGCGTCAAGTTTTCCAGAGTATAGGCGGCACTGGTCTGGCCCAAGCGCTTCTGCAATTTTGTCAAGCATGTCAACGTAAGTAGCAAAAATAACAACCTTGTTGGCCTCGTCTTGCTCAAGAAACTCTTTAACATACTGAACAAGGTAGTCAAGCTTAGGTGAACTAGTAACGCCGTCAAGAGCTCCTGCATCAACTAAACCAGCCGCATAGGATGAACCTTCTCCACCCATCAACTTGAACTTTTCAGCACTAGTTCGTAACAAGTCAGGGTGAGAGCAGAGCATCTTTAAACACCCAATCTTGGACATAATCTTTCCACGGATTTCATCCTCTGGCCCACCTCGCTGAGAAGCGTAGCCATAATGAGCTAGAACGTTAAATGAAGAGCCAAACAAAGCCACAGCCTCGTCTAAATCAAATAGTAAGTCCTCAGTAATCTTGGTGTATAGCTTTGAGCTTTTTCTATCTAACGTAAGCTTGACTGGCTCTTTATGAATAGAGTCTGGAAGGTACGGGGCTACATCTGGGTCTTTTTGCGCCTTGCGAACCGAAGCCTCTTTCATTTTTGTATGAAGAGACGATAAATTTCTATAACTCTGAACCCCACCCCAACTGTTGCGAACAATAAAAGCCGTATCAAAAATATCAAAGCGCCCAAGAACATTTGCATCTACAAATTGCATGATTGAGTAAAGCTCTTCGGGCTTGCCGTTCTCAATCGGGGTGCCAGTAAGAGCAAATCTAAAGGGGGAGTTAACTAACTTCTTTACTGCTTTGGAGCGTTTTGATTTGAAAGATTTGATGGCGGTTGCTTCGTCAAGGACAACGAAGCCACGTGGGAGCTGTCGTACTTTGTCCCAGTCGTTAACAATTTGCTCATAGTTAAGGATAATGTAATCAACGCCCGAACTCCGCCAGTCCATGGCTTCGGCGTACTGCTCTGCGCGTTTCTTTGGTGTTCCATCAATGACCAAAGCCTTTGAAGTTCCATTTGTAAATTTCTCAATCTGGTTTGCCCATTGGTATTTTAAAGATGACAAACAAATTATAAGGCCTGGCTCTTTAATCTGTGACTCATCCATAAGACGCTCTATTGCTGCAATAGTAAGGACGGTCTTTCCCAACCCGAGGTCGTAAGCCACAAGCATGCGAGCACGTTCGCACATGCGGTCTACGGCCTCAGGTTGGTAAGGCAGTAGGGTACCAGTAAATGTCACAGCGGAATCTCGTTAACTTTCTCTTTAGACCAGTGAATATAAGACCTAATATAAACAATACCGTACGCAAGTGCGGAAAATATAAAGCCATACTGGTCAGTAATAAGAGCATACGTAATCCACAAGCACTCATTAAAAAGTAATACCAACCAGCCCCAAATAGTTTTACGGCCTACAAAGTAGATACCTAACACGCCTATTACAGCAAGGAGCCAAGACCAATATTGCATCATACAAACTGCCTCATGCGAGCTTGCAATAAAGCCATAAGGTCCTCAATAGAACCGTTATTTATAAAAATCTGGTCAACTGGGTAACCATCCATAGCAGTCTCAGAAACATGCTTGTTAACAGCGCCAACACCAATTCTTTTGACGCGCCAGATTTGACCACCTAAAGCTTTTATAGCATCTGCTTCATTTGGGAATCTAACGTCAGTAATAACAACCTTGTCACCCGCAGACACTCCAGCTAAACCTTGAGCTACCCAGAACTGGTCGTTAAACACAGTACGTGCGCCAACTCCTAAAGTTTGAAGAAGGTTTCTAAGTTCTGGGAACTCTACTTTAGCTTTATCCCAACCGTACGCATCAACAACACCTTTAACTCTGTATCCGTCCTTTAGTAAAGGATTTGTTTCATACAACAGCTTACGAATAGGGTCAGCAAACGACCTGTTCTCATACTTGTGAAGGCCAATAAGCATCCCAGCCAAAGTGTCTTTGCCTGATTGCGCATACCCTGTAAGTCCAATAATCATGCTGATACTCCTCGTAACTGATGACGTGCTGTGGACAAACCTGTCAAAGCCTCTGACCTGCTCATGCCGCCTACGTCCTTTACATCAATGCCACTGTAGTTGAAGAACCAGCACTCTACACCCATCTGCTTGCACATTTCCAGTAGAGCTTGAGAAGACGCCCTACCTGCGTCGTCGTTGTCCATAGCAAAGATAATCCTATCGGCGCCGCGTATAAGATTAAACTGGGCGGCAGATACTATAGCTCCATAAGTTGCAACAGCCCCATCAATACCAATAGAGCTAAGACGAACAACATCCAATGGGGACTCAACAACAATCATGTCTCCGCCCTTGTAGTGCTCGTACCCAAATAAACTTCCACTCTTCTTCACCTTCACAGGCTTATTATTAAAGTAACGGTTAGAAAAACCCTTTTCCTGCCATCCTAATAACTTACCAGTTGCTGGCTCTCTAATAGGAATAATCCAGTTACCTGCGCGTTCATCCCAAAGAACTCCGTACTTAGTTGAACTTTCAACTAAAAGTCCTCTGGCCTCTAAAGCGTGAGCTGGGACCTGTGTGTAGGCAGACAGCATTGACTCAGTAACAGCTGTTACATCTTCAATTGGCTTGCGCTTTATCGCGTTAGTTAAACGACTAAAACGAGCAGTAAGGCTAGCGGCAGAGCCTAACCAGTCGCCCACCTTTGCATACTCAATATCTTGAATATAACTGACTAGTGAGTAAATGTTCCCTTTCCAACCGCAGGAGAAACAAATGAAAGCTCCTGAGTCAGCGTTAATCCACCAAGATGGGTTATGGTCTACATGCCCCGTGCGTTGCTCGTGAGCAGCGCAATAACCGTTAATCTCATCTCCGCGAGTATCTGATACCTCAATGCCAAGACGAGATAACGTGTCTGTCATCTCCTCTACTGTCATAGGTCATCGTCACTAATCTCACGGAAGTGGCCTGTGTTCCAGTCCCACATCAAAGATACCTCGCTTAGACCGCCGTTACGGCTAGCCACAACGCGTAGCAAACGAGTGTCGTCTACGTTTTCGTCCTCTCGTTGTAGACCAAAAATAACGTCAGCGTCTTGGTGGAAGGAAGATGAGTACCCAATAGAGTCTGCAGTTACCTGCCCCTTCTTCATCTTCCAAGTAAGAGCCTGTGTAGATATAACAATAGGCTTGTTAATTTTCTGCGCTAAACGCTTCAAAGAACGAGTGATATTAGTGATGGCCTGCGGTGTGTTTGACTCACCAGTCTGCTCATCAATCATCAAATAGGTGCCGTCAATGAACACGATGTCTGGGTTCTTGCTCTGTACCTTGCTTGCTACAGCTCCGACAGTCTGGCCACCTGAAGAGTCAACGAACCAAAAACGCTCGCGCATGTTCTCAATGCCCTCAACTACTTTAAAGTAACGAGTCTCTTCGTCAGATGCCAACGTACCTGTCATAAGGCGTCTGTGGGAAATGCGAGCGCGCATTGCGTAGTAACGAGACTTTTGTTCTGCGTTGCTCATCTCAAATGACATGAACATAGGGACCTTGCCGTCTAAGTGAGCATTCAAAGCAATCTGTAGCGCAAGAGTTGACTTACCAGTCTTTGGCGGAGCCACAATAACAATTAGCTGCCCTGGTTGTAAACCAGAAGTTGCCTCGTCCATAGTAGGAAACCCTGTAGCCATACCTAGTAAACCTGGGTTTGCTTTACGAAACTCATACTCCTCTTTAGCTTTCTTAGCAGCTTCAGTTATTTCTAAATCGTTAGACTTAGTTAAACCCTCTTCTTCTAAACGAATAAGACCGCGTTCAAACGCAAGTACAGCACCTTCGTGGTCCTGTGCCCTCTCAATAGATGACAAAGCCTCGTCAAGAGTTTTAATAATTGAAGACTTACGTCGGCTCTCTACAGCCTTATCAATTAAATAATCAATACGGTCCTGCACACCCAGTGTTTGATAAGTAGGAAAGTTTTCTCTAATAACCTCAAGACTTGGGCACTCTTGATAGTTGGTGTAGTGGTCGTGCAAGAAACGAAACAGCTTCTTGTCACTGACGTCTGCAAACCAGTTCTCGTTTACATTACGTTCAAGAACAATGCCAATATTGCGGTCTTCAATTATTTTGCTGATTAACCGTGCGTCGTTGTTCATAAGCTATTGAAGTCCAATCCCCAGTGTCCGTATCGTAGCAAACGGTTAGGTACATCTAGTACGCCAACCACCTCAGGCCTATATGGTAACTCTCCCACTAAGTGGTCAATAGAACCATACGAATTAAAGTATCTAAACGGGTTAGTACCCATGTTGTCAAGAGTGTCTATTACATCTGATAATTGCTCGTATGACAAATCAAATGAAACTAACTCCAGAGTAATGCCGCGCCTAGTTGTTGTTAAATATAAAGAGCTAAGTAACTCGCGTCTAAAATTTCTATCAATTTTAGGGATAGAAAATATCTTAAAACGTTTTGTTATCTTTACCTCTGTATTTAAAAAAACATCAGCTACTACTAGCACTCTCCTCGGGAGCTCATTACTGATGTCTCCCTTTTGCATTAGTGAACCTCTATTTTTCCAAATTTAATTACAAAGTGGCGAAACGCTTCGTTAGACTCTTTAGCTTTCAAAGCATCTTCGCTAGTAGCCCTGTCTGATATTACTAATGGGTAGTTACCATTATTGCTATCAATTCGGGCTTGTACAAACTTAGTGTGCTTGCAAACTTTTCTCCCACTATACCCTGGGCATGTGCAGTACAACTTGCCAGCGCTATCAGCAGACACCTCAAAAATACCAGGGCCAGGTGTCTGAAGTTGACTTAGGAAAACCTGAACTAAGCGTTTAGTATCTTCACTCACGTATGGCTCTCTCATTTCCGTAGGTCACCGCTCTTGGACGTAATAGGGATATACCCAAAGGCCTCATTAGCAAAGCTTTCTGTAGCATCGCCGTATAGACCAGCCCAATCCTCTAACTCAATGTTAGTAGTAACTATTGTAGGCAGTCCGTTGTTGAAACGTGTGCGTAAAACGTGGTGAAGCATATTCTTTTGCCACCCGCTTAGGCTGGCATGCTCCTTGCCCACATCGTCAATAACAAGAATCCTGATGTTATACGCGTCATTTCGGCATTCCCCAAGCATCCCTGAGTAAATAACCTCTTGGTCATCAGTTGGGCCATCCATCATAGACCCCTTTAAATCTAAGATGTCGTTGAACGTTGCAAAATAACATGGGCGAATCAAAGGCCCATTCTCTTTAACATCAAAAGCGTCAAGGGGGAATGTAGACATCACCTCTTGGATAACTGATAGGGACAGCGTGGTCTTGCCGTGACCTGGGGTTCCCCAAAACATAAGACCCTTGCCGCAACCAACGGAACCAACAGCGCGAATAACTTTGCCAGCCTTTACAGAAGCAAGCCATCGTTTAATGTTAGTTAAGTCTTTCTCGTCAACCTCTGTGCAGTCGTCTAACGTCCAACCTAAGCGAGCGGTCGGGATGTTAGCCATCTGTACCCACGAGCGTCGACGAATCTTTAAATCGTTCAATTTAAACATCGTTCATCCAATCCAAAGAGCGAGTTGACTTTTCCTTTATGGCTTCCATCTTCTCTGGCGTAACCATAGAGCGCTGGACCTCAGTTAACAAGTTATGGAACTGAAGTATGAACTTCTTCCATACAATCTCAGGGTCGCTTAGCTTGGTATCGTGTTTAATCTGACTGAAAAACAGGGCCATCATCTGAAGCTCTAGCGCACCGTCCGTGTTGTACTCCTTGCGCTTGTCTGCAAGTGCGTACCGAAAACGGCTACGAGTAACCTGCCATGGCTGGATGTGCCACAGGTTGTGCATCTGCTCTGCAAACTCAAACGCTGAATCTGTAGGTGACCATCCAGAAGCATTTGCAGGATTACGACGAAGCATCTTCTCTTGACGACGAGACTCGTGAATCTCCATCTTCTCAGCATGCTTCTTTTCGCGCCACTTGCGTTGCGCCTCTAAACGTTCATCTTCGCTTTCAAAGTACTCCACGTTTACCTCCCGCGAACTCCGTTCGCTATTCGGTTTACTATTAAATGAATATGCTATTAAGGATTTATTGCTATTCAGCTGTGACTGCTGTGATAGAAGACGGGTTTCTGGGGCCCAGTAATCCGACTCCACAAGTTGGCTAACGGTCATAATCCTGCCGTTAACCCTAGCCTTCTTGGTTTCAATAAGCCCAAGTTCTCTGAGCTCTCTAAGGGACGTGGCCATAGCCTCTCGCCCCTCAGGGAAAATGGAAGAAAGGCTCTCAGCGCTTATATGGACGCCTGTGGCCTGTAGGTACACGTAGACGCCTAGGGCACGTGCTGTAATCACGCCTCAGGGTCCTTTAAAGGCTTCCCTGGGGTATCTGCCATGGCTTCTACTAAGGCTTGGGCAAAGATTTGGGCAATGGCTTGGACCCCGTAATAGAGATTTTCCATGACTTCGTCGTCAAGGTCTTCTTCTTCGTCTTCTTCAGTGTCGGCGAACTCGCTTTCTTCTTCGCCCTCTTCTTCCTCTTCCTCGACATTCAGCTTCTCCTTTTTAGCGCTGACCTGCTCTTGTGCTGGAATTGTTGGTTCTATAATCCGAACCCCTTCTGATGGCCCAATTTTGTTAAGACCGTCTGTAAGGTCAAAGCATTGGATGCCTTTAAGGTCAGCAAGTATGTTAGCGCTCTCTGAATCCTCGTCATCCCATAGTAAAAACGCAACAGTTTTTTCGTTTATAAAGTCTTTAGCAACGTCTGCTGTATACCCATCAACCATTGTTGATGTAGGGATTCCGTTAAAGTTACCAGATTTGGTATAAACGATGATGTCTTTGTTTTTATCTTTTGCAAGCTGTGCAGCAAATACCTGCCCCTGGCTTGGTTTATCTTTATAAGGTAGAACGACAATCCCATGCTCTCCGTTGGCATAGAAGTGGTCTTCCATAAGAGCTTCTAAATTTGCTCTTGTTGTTACGCCGTTACCAGCGACTATCACATAATATTTGTCCACTTGGACCTCCTTTGTAGGGGAGGCACAGGCTAGCACACTAGGTCTTAGGTTGTCCTAGGTAGATGGCTACGGTAGTTCCAAGCGGCAATTTGTCTTTAAAAGTTGAGTTAGAAGTACGTGTTTGCACAGCGTATCGGTTTTTGTAATAATGGCTTCGGCTAGCGTTAGCTGCGCCCTCCCACACATAGTCAGGGTTGTCTCCTGTCCCACTTGCGCCATTAAAGAAAGGGTCAGCGTTAGAAGAGGACTCAAACAAGGCAGAGTCAAAATAAATGGATTCACCGTTGGCCGCTGCCCATTCAACAACAACCGCTGCAGAGTGCGCATCGTCTGGTGCGGTGCCAGTTACTATAAGTCGCTCCCAATCAGGAGATGCAGTGTCAACTGCGGTGACGGTTCCAGTAGTAGTGGATATGTCGTCATTTGACGAGTCATACCAAACTATCTTTAAGGTTGCGTTTTCAGAGCCAGCGCTTGCAAGCTGTGAGTAAACGCTAAACGTGTATTGAACGCCTGGGTAATGGATTGGCATTCTTTGAGAGTGCGTAGAGCCGTCCCATGATGTTAAAGATACAGTTCCTGTAGCAGAAGCTGTAAGTTTTAAAGCAGTTCCTGAAACCCATACGCTTCCAGTGCTTGTGGTTCTAGTAACGTCAGTTGCTGTTTTTGCGTATTCAATGTACGGATAGTTAGTTATTGTTCCGCCACTTACTTCAGTTTCTCCAACAGCAGTGATTACGTATACACCATTAAATGTAGAATCAACGCCGCTTATAACTACTGTTTGGCCTGTTCTGTAGTCATGTGTGTAATGGGTTTCAATACGAGCTACATTTGAGGTTAGTGATTTGTAGGCCACGTCCCATACTGTTGCGCCTGGCTCTCTTGTAGAAGTATCTACAGAGCTAGTTGCTCCAGAGACTGTCCACGGAGTAATTGGAGAGGCAAAGTGTGGGTTTTTTAATTCATTGATTCTATTTGCTTTTAGTGTAAAACGAAGCTGACGAGCCTCGTCAAAAGAAGTAGCAGTTGCTGATTGTTCAAACTGTGCGCAGTCAAAATACTGATACTCATTGCTTGCAGACCCAGCAAGAGATGCTATAGAGATAGTAGGTACTGCGTAGTAAGCTGTAGATGGGGCTGTTTTATTAACTACTGATGGGCGAGCAGAGAACGTCCCAGTCCCACTAGCTACAGAGCTTCCAGCACTTGAGGAGATGTAAACACCAAAACGGTCGTACCAGTCAATACCAAGAGTAACGTTGCGCGTAGTTGCTGAGTTAACAGTATAAACGCTAAAGGAATAAGCTAACCCAGCAGTTACTGGAATTCCTAAAGTGATTGGTGACGAGGAGCCACAAAGGATTTTAACGGTTCCAGCAGTGGCGCTTGCGTTCTTAACTGAAAGAATACCCTTTTGAAGGTTAGGGTAATTAGTTGGAGCAGTTGATTCATTCCATGGGTTAGGGTACGGAGCAATAGTTGGGAACTCATTAGTTACAGGGTTCCAAGCAGTAGTTGAGGCGTAGTTAGCACCTGTCAAAGCAAAAGACACAGTTGTAGCGGTAACTGCTGTAATTTCTACCGCCGTTGATTGATTAAATAATGGCTTATCAAATCCAAATACATAGATGTCATTTCCAACAGCATAGCTGTGAGGGCCTACTGTTAAAGTAAGCACGTTGCTGGTTAGCGATACGGCTGTTACAGTTTTTACTTTTAAACATGCAAGTGTTCCAGCATCTGTACTGTCACTTACCCAATGTCCAATAGACTCTTCAAATGAAGAGTCGTTGTAATCAAGCATTTTATTAGGGCCTGTTGTAATACCGTCGATTGTAGGGTTAGACGCAGTAGCAGAGATTGTTGGGACTGCCCAACCAGTAAACGCTTTTAGGAACCCTCTGACCCCATCAAGACTTCCTTTTGTTTTATAAATTTCAAGGGCGTCACGTATAAGAATTCGGGCTTGTTGATATCCAATTTCAGGTTCATAGGTTAGACCTAGCTGTTGAATAAGGGAGGGAAGTAGCAGACCACTTATTTTAGTTGTGTCGTATCGTTTAAATAGTAAATTAGTTGTTGTGTAATACTTGCTAAGCTCAAACCCAAACATGCTTAAAAATGTCCTAAGTTGTTCGTTTTCGTCTACGCTAGACACGTTAACAATGCTGCTTGTTCCCCCTGTCTGGGATACTGCGTTAACTGAATAGATGTCTGGCAAGTACTCCATTAGTGTGTTAGAGAATCCGTAATCTTTAACGGATAGCCCAATAACGTTAGCAACACGGGTCCATCTGTAGTTAATGCGCTCAAATACAAATAAAGAATAGTAATAAAACGCGTTTGTAGACAGCTCAGTATCTAAATAAGAAATTGGGTCTGTTTCTTTGTACGCCTCGTTTAAACCGTTGTTTTTAATGTCTAGTTCAGTTCCGTCTAAGTAATCAATAGGAAACCCATAGCTATTACGAACTAGTTTAATTTTTGACCATTTACCTGCAGGGCTATCCCATTCTAAAAGAATAGTTCCATAGTCTGTAGGGGTAGCGGTAAACCTATTAGATACGTACGCAACATTTGTGTCTTGACCATATACAGATAGGCCGTATGTACTGACTCCATACCGTGACATTAGGCGACAATTCCTCCAGATACAGTTAGAGACAGGCTTGTTGTATCTAGATAAGGGATTTCGTTTTCAAAGCATTGAATATCACCAACAGTTAGCTTAGTTGCGCTTCCAGAGGTAGATGCACTTGAAATAACTGAAGAAATTAATCCGTATGAAACAGTCGTTGAGGTTACAGAGGTAATAACAAAAGTACCATTAAACACAGAGTCAACACCCGTAACTTTAATAGTGCTGCCTACAGTTAGTGCATGCGTTCCTATAGTTAAAGTTGCAACTGTTCCAGAAGCAGCTTTGTTTGTAATAGTATATGTAAAATCATAACCTGTTTGAGCACGAACAAGTTTTTCTACTTGTACATAAGCAACGCCTTCTACAGAGGTAATCGTTCTCATGATGTCATTGAGCGTAATCTTGTCTTGAAAAAACACATTATCAAAAGCAAATAACTCTTCTATAGCCGCGTTTACTGCTGTGCTTACAAGGCTATTCTTATACTGAGGTAGCGTTGTAATGCTAGCTACAAGGCCTACTGGAACATAAGTTGGTGGTTGGAAAGTAACAGTTGTATTTGCTGGAATTTTTCCTACCAAATAGCTTCTAAGCGCTGTTGCTTTTGTGTTAAATCCGTCTGAAGGTGTTGTTCCAGAAATAGAAGTTAATCCTATATCTCCAGCAGATGGCGCAAAGTACACAGTTACGCTTGTATATACTTCTGCTACTGCGTTTGCTTTAGCAACCCCAGCAGCTACGCATAAAGCAGAGTAATCAGCAAGGGACACCGCTCTGTTGAGCGCTCGTATGCTAGTCGGTGCGTTAGCTCTGATTGAGTCTGTGCTTTCTTCTTCAGCCCCTCCAGATGCAGCAGTAAGGTTAGTCACCGTTAAACCACTTAGAGTTGATAGCGGAACACTAGATTTAATAATTGACTTAATAAGATTTACTCCAACGTTTCCAATTAGCCCGCCACCCACTCTGTAGGTAGCTGTAATAGTTGCGCCAGAGGTTGGTATGCGGCCGCTTACTCCGTCTCCAAATATTACAAAAGAAACCCCAGAGGCATTCGTGTAGATAGAAAACACAGGGTCATAATTGTTATAGTCAATAAGGTAAGGCACTTCGGTAAATGTAGAAGAGCCAATAAGTAGAGAGGCTGAGCCCTGAGCTACTGGTGAATACGTTAGCTCACGGATTTGTCCAATAGACCCGTCAGAGGGGGTAAGTTCTTCTGTTTTTGTTTCACCGTGAGTGGCTTTAACGGTAATTGTTCCGTTTACAGTTCCTACCTTAGCTGGAACAGTTACTGCGGTATTTGTTTCAAATATAATTTGAGTTCCGCCAGTAGTTGAAGCCGAAGTAGCTACCTGCGTACCTGCTGGCACGGTTATTGCACTGGCTGTTGAGTTAGAAAACGTTAAAGTTACTGTAGAAGCTATAGCAATTGTAGGGTTATATCCTAGAAGACGGGCCAGTTCAATGACGCTATCTCTTTGGCTTGCTGTGGTAATAAACGCTTCATTTGCAGAACGGTCAATATAATAGTTAAGAATGTCCCCCATGTAAGAAAATAGCTCAATAAGGACAATACCAAAGTCAGCAGGGTCGCGGCTTACCCAATCAGGGAAGTACTTAGGAATAAGGTCAATTAAGTCCTCGCGTATAGCGGCATAGTCCTTAGAGGTGTAATCCACCTGCGGGACGTAGTTAATATCAGCCATTTCGTACCTCCAAAAGAATTTCTCCAGACCTGCTTAGAATAGCAGTTTTTAGCGTTACACTCTGCTCATCAATGGTGCCAGGTATAGAGTAAAGAATTTCTATATTTAAGTTGCCGTCTGATGAATCTAAATACCCTTCCACAGAGTTTAAAGTTAGTGGCGTTAGCCAGCTTGAAAACCCAACCTCGACAGACTGACGCACAGAGTTTATAGCGTCGTTTACATTTGAAAACAAAGCTGCTTTTACTTGAGTACCAAACGATGGGTTCATTACTCGCTCATTAAGGCTTGTAAGCACAACCCCATATACTCTGTCTTTCCATATTTTAGACACGTCAGATGTTTTGCCAACCCCATTTGACCCAATAGTAAAAGGCAATGTCATTGCGTATTTAGGCATTTAAACCCCCATCCAAACTGGAAAATTAGGGTCCCCGCCAACAAACATAAGCCATACTGGCTGTCCAATTTCGGGAACGTTTCTGTGATAGGTGTGCTCTGCAGCGTCTAAACCTTCTTCAGTACCGTCCCTATCAAGGGGGTCGGTCATAGCTACGTGAGGGTGGCGGAGCGTGTTACTGTTTCCTGAGTGAGCTGAAATGGTAACTGTGTGGCTGTGAGCAAATTCTCCAGTCCCTGCAGAGTTAGTAGTCCCTGTGTGGTTATTGATTAAAGCAACTACCTGGGCTGCAGTGTGAGCTTGGTGGTCTAGGTGCTCAGCCGTATTAGTTATAGGGGTGCAAGGAAGTGCCCAATCTGTAACGGTTGGGCCAAGTATTTGAGGCACAGTTAACGTAATTCTATCTAGTTTTTGTGGGTCAGAGTTATCTACGCAGATTCCTCTATATAGGCCGTAAAACCGTTGTTCACTCATTGTACAAGGCCTCTTTTCTTTGCTAATCTGTTTGTAACAGCGACACTCTTTTTCTTAGCCGCAATTACCGTATTTAATGACCGTGTTTTACTTTTCCAAGTGTTAGCGGCAGTAGACCTGCCATTAACTGCGGACGGTTTAGCTCTGTTGTTTATAATACCAAAAGAACCTTTATTTGTATCTACAACCCTTTTGCGTTTGATATTAAGTGCCGTCAATGGTCGTACTTTTGTCTGCTTTACGTTTGCTTTTACAACGCGTTTTCTTTTTTTATTTGGCGCTGTAATGGTTTTAGAATCTGTCCAGGTTTGAGCAATTCCTAAAGAGTCAGAGCCTAGTTCTAATATGGTTGTGTATTTAAAAACGTTTCTTGTCTCTTCTACCATTACGTGCTCAGTTGATAGAACAACCCAATACCCGTTATAAGGAGCGTCAACTCCTGTTATATGTATAGGCATATCAGGGCGAAGCTCTACTAATCCTAGAACCTCAGCCCTAGCTCTATAAGGAAAAGCGTTTCTATTTTCTGCTGCTTCAGCTTCATAGGTAGCTACTTCTGAACTTAAAGCCACGGTTTCAACGTCAAAACTGTCAAAGAACTCAAATTGATTTTTACCTCTAGTTTTTTTGTTTCTTAGCTGTTGCGTAATTGACACAGGCTGCGCAGAGTTTGCGTCAACGCCTGAAATAGCGACTGCTGACTTCCAAGCTCCGTCATACGGCATAGACTCGCTGATAAGGGGTTCAAAAGAATATAGAGTTGACCCTTCTGGGCTGCTTGGGGACCTCATTATAAAACTAGGCGCCTCTTCGCGAAGTTCTTTATAGTCCTCAAACATAGGTTGAAAATAAAGCTCTGTGTTTTCAGTTCTAAGGCTATAGCCACATTGTTTAGCTAGTTTAACCATAAGAGACCAGTCAGAAATTCCAGCTTGAGACACCTGAGGATATATTCTTGGATGAGGGATGGCATAGCAGACAAACTCGTAATCAGAGGCTATAGATTTTATAATTTGGTCAGCTGTTTTATCCTTGTACACTTCTTGTCGGCGTTGTTTCATAGGAAAAGACCCACCAACAAAAGTAACTTCTGAAAAGTTATTAGCAGGCGTTCTTTTTAACTTTACATGGTGCACGTACCCATAAAACTTACGTGTGCGTTCACCGTCTGTCATTTTAATAGAGACCGCTGTTCCAGGAGACACGACATCGTACTCTAAACCCCAGTCTTTAAACTCAGCAACAAGTATTTCGTGCTCATACCTATTTTGTATAAGCCTAGCGCTATACAAAGTTGTAATTCCTAAATTTGTTTCTGGAAACTTAACAGAGATATATTTAAACATTAGGTATCCGTAGGATTGTTCCAGGGATAATATTAGTAAAATCAGCTACTGACGGGTTGTATTCAACAATTAACCACCAATATTCAGAATTTTTATAGTATTTATAAGAAAGCGCGTCTAAGCGCTCCCCTTCTACGTAAGTATGCTCCCAGTACCTAGTTAATCCAAGTTCAGAAGGTCTATAGAACACAATTGGCTCTTCAACTAACTGAGGAGTTGTAGCAACGTAGTCAATAGTAGAGTATTCATACCTAGACCCTTTAAAAATAGCCATTATGAACTCACCAACCCTGAACCAGCGAAACACTCCATGTTAATAGACACAGTTGTGCGAAGCGGTATCATTGATTCTGTAAACATTTCGTGTTGCATTGTTAACCCAGTCAGCCAGCCTACATAGGACAAATTATTTGTTAAAGAAGGTCCAAGTACTAAACCTAAAAGGGTTGGCATTAAGAATCCAATATTTGCAGTTGGTTTACCAAGAAGTGTTTGCCAGTTCTCGCTACCACCATTAATTGCTCTAAATAAGTACTCAAGGTCTGCCATAGTCCCTTGATTCATTAAATTTTTAATTTTAATGCTAAACGGCTCTTTTTCTCCAGGGTAGCCTGTTCCATAGTAGTTTGACATAGATTCTGGGTTAGGTAAAGCCTTTAAACAAGCAAAATCGTTAATTCTGTCTATAACAATATTAAATGAAACAGTTTCTTGTCCTGGAAAGGCTCCTACTACAGATTTCAACCTATCTGCAGAGCTAGGTGTAATATCCATGTTTCGTGAAACACTTGTGCTAATGCTGCTAGGGTTCCACAAAAATTGAAAACCATAATCATAGTCAGCTTGGACAAGGGTAGCGTCAGCGCCTCCTTTAGTAGAGTCTGAAGTTGCGCCAGCTTTTGCTCCAAGAGTGGTAACGTTTCCGTCCTCATCGTATGTATTAATTTCTTCAGCGCCTCCAAAAAACCACAAACGACCGCGGCGTAGGCTGTGAAAATTAGCAGAACTACCGTCCTTTAAGTCATAGGCAGAGAGACCCTTAGTTACATCGGGCTCTTGTGTCATTGGGCGAACAGGCAAGCTCCAAGAGTGTGGAGGTAAATTCCATTTGTAATTAGTTGGCTCAATAACTCCCTTCTCTGTTTTAGACGCTGTTTTAGCTGCTGCTGCTGCTGCAGCTTCTTGAGCAGCAATAAGGATTTTATTAGCGTTTAAGTAGGCATCTACCTCAGCAGTAGTTAAAAATGCACTTGGGTCTGAGGTTCTTCGCACACCATTCATAAACCCTCTTTTACTAGCTAGTAAAAGAAAACTGTCTACTGCGCTTTGCGCTTCTGCCACGGTTAGAGAAGCCGTAGCAGCAGACGCTGAATTATTAGGTCTTGGGGCTTCTCCGCCACCATCAGTCATGTTCATAAGAAACGGCATTAGTCTTTTCCAATCTTAAGAAAGTTTAAGTCTTTAAGGGCTTGTTTAACAGAATCAACAAATGATTTATTGTCTGCTGGCGTTGTTATATTAAATGTAACTCCTCCGTAATTAACAGTTGAGCCTCCTCCACCCATACCTTGAAGCATTCCAGCTGCATCTGAGCCACTCAGACCTAGTAAAGAGCCTACGGTATTAGCCTCTGGAAGTTTTCCAGACTTGTTAAACTCTTGAAACGCTTTAAATAGCTCTGCGCCCTTTTTGTCACCAAATGTTGTAATAAAAGAGCTTTTAATTGCATCGTTTTCGGTAGTTGAAAGCGCAGCAGTTGTTCCGTCGTTTTCGCCACTAGCGCCTCCATCAGTCCCACCAAGGGGCACACCAGTTCTCTGGTCATAAACGCGATTTACCAAGCCATGTTTCTTAGATTGGGTTACCCAGTCTTTATCAAATCTATAGCCTTTTGCTTTAAATATTGCGTAAGCTGCTTTAGCATTTTTGTGTGCGTCATACAGCTCTTCATTGTTTTTAATGCCAAACCATTTACGACGTCCTGGGCCTAAGGCATCAAGCATGTTAATCTGCATTAACCCATAGGACTCATCCCCAGTGCCTTTATTAAAGTTAGCTGCAAATGGATTGTACCCAGACTCACCTTGAGCAATTTTTACAGCATCCTCAAGAGCTTGACCTGTAAAACCAGCGCTTGCAAGTATGCTTTTAATTTCTGTTGGATTTTTAGCATTTTTACCCCATGTATGGCTATGTCCTTTTGCCGAGACTCCGCCGCCTTCGTGGCGCGTAGGGCCTAAATGATTAGGGATAATAACCCCATCAGTTTTTGGAATAAAAAGCTCTGGTCCTTTTTCACCCACCATGTAAGGGGTAGCTCCACCAACTTCTCCACCAGCTGCTTTTCCTTTAAGACCGAGCATGGCCATGAAGAACGACATGACTGAATTGCCTACACCGCCGCCTGCTCCACCAAGTGTCTGCATAAGGGCAGCTAAAGCGTTTAAAGCTTTAATTGGCCCGCCAAGAGGCCCAGCTGCAGCATCTGCGCTAAGGAAAAAGTCTGAAACAGCATTAAGGCCACTTTGAGCTCCTGTATACGCAAGGGCACCAGCGTTTGCAACTTGGCCAAGGCCTTGTGTTCCATAGGCCTGTGTCGCTTGACGCGTTTGAACAGCTGTAGTTGTCATTCCAGAAGTTTCAGCGCCAGCTTTAGTAATTGCAGCTCCACCAGTTTTAGCTTTATAAATAAGACCGTTTTTAATAGCTGTATAAACAAGCGGGTCATCGCCAAATAAGTTTTGAACCATAGAGTCCATAGAGTTTCCAGGTTGAAAACCAATAAGCATTTCTTGCTCAGTAGGTTTACCTTTTCCGTCTTTCATGACATCTCTACAGATTTTTGTCCAAAGGTCATCAATAATTACGTCCATTGGCTTCATGTTTCCGTTTTCATCACGGATTTTAATACCCACACCTCTAAGCATATTTACGCTTCTTGCGCGTTGCATGCCGCCGTATGCGCGAGTAGTTCCCTCTAGACCCATACCTGGGGTTAAGTTAGATACATTTGAAATGCCAGACATAACGCTTCCAGCAAATTGGTCGTTAGTTCCAGCTCTTTGCATAAAGTTAACAGCGCCACCAACACCATAGCTTTGTGCAGCAGCCATAGCATTAAATGCATCCATCTTGTCATTTGCTGCGCCGCCAAATGCCATTTCATTCGCTGAACGGCGAGCGTACTCATAGCGGCTTCCACCACCAGTTCCAAACGCTGCTTGGTCAAGCGACATGCCTGGGTCTTTTGGCATAAAGGCTGCTGCTCGTTGCAAAAGCAGTTGAGACTGAACCATGTCAGACGTGGCGTGTGCCGACCCTAGTGCAGTGCCAGCTCCATAAAGGATTGCACCTGTTCTATTTTGAGAGACATACTCGCTAAGGTTGCGGAACATTCCGCCGCCCCCGTCGCCTCCGCCTCCGCCGTAGCCTCCGCCGTAACCTCCACCACCAGGGGGAACTAAGTCCCCTCCGCCACCTTGTCCACCGACAATTGCGTTTTGTGCAGGAGAACTAAAGACTAAGTTGTTACTTGCTTGCTGCTGCATTCCAAAGTTTGGGTCTGGTGCAATTTTGCTAGAGGACATGCCTCCTGGGCCGCCGCCTTTTGCTAATCCGCCAGCTCGTGTACCAGCGGTTTGAATAACCTGCCCAACGCTTGTCCATGCTTCCTTTAAGCGAATAGTGTCTTGAATACTTCCAGAGATTCCGCTTCTAAGGTCGGTAAGCACAGCGGATGTGCGTGATGGTAGGTTCATACCACTTTTGCTATCAGCCACTGTTACTTCCTTCCGCTATACCGCAATGCTCTGTCTAACCAGTTTTCTCGTTCTCTTACAGAAAGGCTTCTAATCTCAGTTAGAGTCCAGCCCGTAAAAGACCGAGTTAAAATCTCATACTCATTTAATAAATCTGTGTACTCAGATATATTAGAGTTGAAACAAATCAAGCAAGCTAAGTGGAATGTTCATAGACTCTCCACATGCCTTGCAAGCTTTCTTCACCTCCCCAAGGCGTGGGCCTGGGTTGTTTTCAATAATTTCATCAACAAGCTTTGCGCGGTCAGTCATTCCTAAAGATAGAACTGTATGCGCACCCATTGATGGGGTTCCATTTACAGATACAACACACCCAGATAGCAACAAAGTATTAATCTCTGCAGCTGTCTTTTCAGCGTTGTCCATAAGCTTCTTTTGTGTAATGCCTGTAGGTAGGGATATAGCGACAGGGCCCTTTTTTGTATCTACTACCCAAACTCGTCCTTTAGACTCATCTAAATCGCGAACGGGTACATCTTCAGAGAGATTAATTACCGTGTCTTGGTCCTCATTACAAGCAAAACAATGAACCATAGCCTGTATTTCGTCCCCAAAGGTAACCCTGCGAATACCTACTAAAATAGCGTCTCGGTCACCAGATAGGAGCCCGTCTAACATCTCTTTAGTAGCATCTTCAGTTCCAACTTTTACAAGGCCTCGTTGAAGAAGAACATTTAAAGCTTTGGCTTTTGACCCTGCTTTAGAGATGGCCTCTTCGTCAGCTCCATTAAGCTCTCGCACTTCTGCGGTTTTAACAACAGTGCCATCCTGAGAGATATAGCCCCCAGGAAGGTCAACTGTTGTATCGGAAGGTGCCCGAGAAGTAATAACCTTCTCGGGCTCTTCCATAACTTGATTTGCAAATTGTGACACTAACTCGGCATCAGTGATGACTTTTGACATGTATTTTGCTCCTTAGTTGTTTATTAGTTTAGTGCTGTGCGGCCTACTGGTGTGAAGTTTGCTGAGTCATCTGTAAAGAACACAGATAGCCCTTCATGAACAAGCTGCATTGATTCAAATAGGATTGCTCCGTCGTTTGCTGCTAGGTCTGTGTAGTTTAGTTGAGTAATCCACGCGTTGCGAATATCAAAACCCATACGGGCCTTGTTAGTTGTGCTTGCAGCGCTACCTGTGTTTGGGTGGTCCATAACATAGATACGCATATTAACACGGAAAGTCTTACCAGAGGTGCTGCCTGTGGTCAATCCATCTCCAGCAACTGCTGCAAACATTCCACGCATCCAAGTGATTGCTTGGTCATTTCCGTATAGAACGCCACGCTGTAGTGAGATTGGCCCAAAAGTTGTCATACCAGGTATCTGGTGGACAGTTGTGTTGTAGCCGCCTTCACGATATGGGATAGATTGAGTTGTAATGCTCAACCCGCTAACTGATGAGAATCCACCAATCCAGCCATCTTGAATAGACCCGTTAGGGGCTGCATTTGATGTAAGCAGCTTGGTACTAAATGGGTCCGTGTCTGCTTTTGTAAACTCTACTTGGAACCGAAACGAGCGTAACGGGTCAGACGCCAGAGTAGAGAACTTACCGATTGAACTATTTGGCATTTTTGTTTATCTCCTTTACGCCACAGTAACGGTAGTGTTACCGTTGAACTGACCGATTTTGACAATTACGAACTCAGCTGGTCGCTGAAGAGCCACACCAATTTCAATGTGGAGTTCGCCGTTATCAATTAGTGATTGAGGGTTGATTGACTCATCGCATCGGACATAGTATGCCTCTGCTGGTGTTGCTCCAACTAGGCCACCCTGTGCCCAGAAGTTAGTTAAGAAGCTGCTCAAAGCAGCCTTTACACGGCGCCATAGGAAAGCGTCGTTTGGCTCAAATAGGGCAAACTCAGTAAGGTCTGTTGCAGACTTACGCAAGTAGATAAGTGTACGACGAACTGGTACGTACTTATCAACATATCCAGCCTTTAGCGTACGAGCGCCCATTACTACAATACCTGTTCCCGCAACAAACTTAATTGCGTTAACTGGTGCGGCAGATGAGTTAGCAATGTCTAGCTCTGCGTTAGTTAGCTTCTTTACAGAAACTACTCCTGCAAGACGAGCTTGAAGACCAGCTGGCGCCTTAAATACTCCGCGAGAAGCATCTGTTGCAGCGTATAGACCTACAACAGCTCCACCAGCTCCAACTAGCTTTGTTTGACCTGTAGCCGCACCTAAGCCCAAAGTAGGGTCTGCGATGTATAGGCGTGGGTAATAGACAGCAGCTTGTGAAGACGCTGTGTAAGAAGCAGCAAGGTTTAGCTGTGTGCTAGAGGTAGCAGGTGCTCCTAGTTCCATGTCAACTCCAGAAGCAACCGCTGAGTCGATAACAACAAATATATCTCCGCGAGCTACTGCGTAAGCAATTGCTGCGTTAACTGTTGTAGCGTCAGTGAATCCTGGCACGTTTAAAACCAAAGACTGAAGAACTGTATCAAAGTAGGTGTAGGTTGCGATTGTAGAAACTGCGCCACCGTTTGTACCGCTAGATAGTGATTGGTTTGTAACAACTGATGGGTTCTTAGTTGCACCCGTAGTTACGTTATTTAAATCAAGAGCGACTACAAACTTTGAACCATTGTTGATTACGTTTGGAGCATAGCGTGTGTTTGTAGCTGTCATTGAAAGGTCAGTAAACTTTTCAACAATCTCTGAATCGGTGTTTCCACCATAATAAATCGTCACATCAAAAAGGCCAGTTGTAGTTGCATCTGAAATAGATACGTTAATGTCGTTACCCCAGATACCTACGTTTGCCGCAGATAGTCTTAGTGTTGCAAGCGGGGTAGACGCACGGTCGCTAAAGCTACGTGTTGCAACTGCTGAGCTGCTACCAACTACACGAACAACGTAGCAAGCGCTTCCGCCGTTTGCAAAGAACATGTAGATAGCAAGAGGTAGGTCATTAGATGCTGTTGTATTCCACTGACCAAACAGCGTTACATACTGGCTCCAGGATGTAACAAGAGTAGGTGTGTTGACTGGGCCACGGTCGTTAGGTCCAATAAAAGCACCATATGAATCTGAGTTAGAACCAACTACAGACTGAACAGGGTTAAGCGTCTCTTGGACGTACACCCCAGGGCGTTGAAATGCCATTAGATTATCTCCTTAAATTGTCTCATAGGTAACATATGTTAAACGGTCTGGTATCCAGAAGGGGGAGTCGAAGTCTTATCCAAGAACACTGTCTCTGTAAGTGGTACTAGAGAGGCAGCTACTGTAGGAGTCATCTCACTGACAACTCTTACAGAAAGGGCGTTCCTTAGAAGACGACGGTTTCCAGTTTCACTTTCTACCGCGTCTCGTTTTACAAATCCATCCAGGAACATAGAACGGTAACCAGTCTCTGTACCTGTAAAATTAGGCACAGCTAGCTTTCCGAACTTTGATGGAAACTTATTTAAGAGCTGCATCATTAGAGCTCTATCATGGCGTGGGTGACGCGCATACGATGTAATTTGATACACAAGGTCGTAGGCCACTGGTATTGTGTATTTATATTGGGCGGTTGTTGCCAAAGGCAAAGTACCGTTATAGTCTGCGTCGTATATAACCCCAGAGTGCTGGCGGTCATTTGCAGGGTTGATGTCAATAAGGTCAATAGTTATGAATGGGAACTCTTGCGCACGTACTTCCACGTCTGGGTAGCCAAACCACACCTTTACTGGGCGCGCCGCGTTTTTCTCGTCAGATACTGTCATTCCAGCTAGGTGAGCTTTAAGAGCAGCGTCCTCAGCAATAATAAATGGGTTTCCCATTAGAACACCTCCTTCATCTCTAATAGAAGGTCCAGGGTGTTATTAGCCAAAGACTTTTGAATAGCGTTTTCGGCTCTACGTGTAAAGTTACGGATAAGGGCGCGAGGAGGGTTTCCTTCAGCTCCGTACTCAAGGTCGTCTACCTGCTTAGCGATGTCTTCTGGGTAGGTCAGGGTAAGTTTCCCGTCATCATAGGTAATAGTTAGACGCGAAATAATATTGTCTGGCCAGCCCATAGCATCGGCTGAGAGGGCAAGGAGAGACTCCAGTTGAGGGATTAGATTGTATGCGGCATCAGAGGCCGCAACTTCTATGTTTTTATCGTCCTCGTACACGTCTAGCCACTCTACCTAAGATGTACGCTGCGCCAAGACCAAGAAGTTGTTTGTTTTTATCATCCTGCGAAGGGAGATTTTCTATAGCGGCTTTAGCAAAAGCCACTTCATCTGGTTTGTCTACATTAGACATGGCAAGTCTCCTAAGACTAAGCAACGCACTTCGCAAGGTAAAGCTTGACCCCCGCATGAGGTCAATATAAGTATAAAGAAAAAGGCCCCTTGCGGGGCCTTAACCTTACTTCTTTTTTGTTGGTTTCTTCTTTTTGACTTCTTTTTTGTCTTCAGCCTTTTCGCCCTTTTTGCCTTCTTTAGCTTCGTGAGCTCGCTCGCGTTCCTTGATGCGCTCTACGTTTGCCTTGTCCATGTAGGTGTCTTCCTTTTGGTTGACAGGCTTACGGTGCTGCTTGTCCATCTTCTCAAACTTGGCTTTTTCTTCTTTGTCCAAGCCACGAGTGGTCTTGGCATCCTGAGCCTTGTCGTTTAGTTTGTTATATGGCTTAGTGCCGCCAGAGGTAACCTTCTTCATTACATGCCTTTCTTTCTAGGCATAGCCGCTTTCTTAGCCTTTGAAGGCGCTGCCTTCTTAGCAAACTTCTTATTAGCAGCAGCTAGGGACTTCATACCGTGCTTATCCTTTGGCTTCATGCAGCCACAGGTGGCGCACATTACTTCTTCTTCTTTCGTAGAGCAGCAAAGTCAGAGCCTTCTAGCTTGCCGTCTTTATCAACATCAAGCTTCTTCTGCTTTGGGGACATTCCCTTAGCGGCTGCCTTCTTAGCAGTCTTCTTTGGGCCCTTGCCAAAGCCTGGCTCGCCCTTTTTCTTTCCACATCCGCATGCTGCGCACATTATTTTTTACCAGCCTTCTTTGTAGTAGGTTTTGCAACTTTCTTTTTTCCAGAGCCTGCAGGTACGCAGTTCGGAACCTTTTTTCCGTTCTTCATCTTCATGCCTACTTGAACGTAGCCATCCCAACAAGGGTTAGTGTCTTTAGCCATTAGCTTGGAAATACACTTGAGTAGAGAACGGATACGGCGTTAGAGCCTGTAGCAATAGCGGCAACTCCATAGAGCTTATCGCCCGCATTTAGTTTGATGCTGTAAACAGAGTCCTTCTTTACTGTAAGGCCCCTGTCTACTCCGCTAGTTGTAACAGTTGCATCGCCAATATAGATGCTGTTGTTATCGTCATTAACGATTTGAACAGTTGTTTCTTGGCTTTTTTCTGGGACTGTAACAAGTAAAACGGGACTGGTGCCTACAGTGAAAGATTGATGAGTAACGGCCATTGTATCTCCTTAAGAAGCGTATGTCTGAAACTGAGGGTCATTGACCATTTCTTCAGGCATAACCTGAATACAGTCAACAGACAGGATTGTAAACCTATCCGCAATGATACCGCGTTCTTGGATTGAGAATGGGCGATATACCTGGCCACGCCAGACAATACGGTCTCGGTTGTTTGTGTCGGGTCGGATAATGATATTAGGGGCGTACTTGGCAACGTCTTCAATGTTGAAGGTAAGGTGCAGGGTGTCCGCATTGTAGTAACCAACTGCTGAAGTTTTAGCCGAGCCCTGGTCAATAACTGCCCGTACTACAGGTATAGAGAAAGGCCCCGTCCAACGCTTTCCTCCAAGAGACCCGCTGAGGTCCTGGCCAGTATCGTAGATAGGGTCTAGTACAGTGGCAGAAGGGCTATAGATATACCATAAAGCGTTAGTGCCTACTGGCATCTTAAGGTCAGCATCAATACCAGCAAGAAGGTCTGTGGTTTCAAAGTCTGCGTCAAAACGCCCGCCTGGGGTATATGCTTTCATTCTTCTATTATAGGGACAAATTTAGTAGATTCATCGCCAAAAACAAAGGTAGTTATTGA
>JACCEB010845382.1_pt1 | contig 35994 bp, 36 predicted proteins | sample 7454761 | NCBI WGS metagenome assembly JACCEB01 (sample SAMN15323454, study PRJNA562643) | freshwater metagenome | isolation source: river surface water | place: USA:Blue River Watershed | collected 2017-08-18
ATGGGGAGGTCCTGTCCGGGGGGCGGGGATGGGGTGCGGATGCCGGGTGACGGTGCGAGGCTCAGAGCGAGGTACAGCCCAGGATTTCCTCGAGCGAGGTCAGGCCGAGCCTGACCTTGTGCAGGCCCGATGCGCGCAGGCTGCGCACGCCCTCGCGTTCGCACTGGCGTGCGATGTCCAGGGCATTGCCGTCGCGCAGGATGATCTGCTGCAGGGCCTCGGTGATGGGCATGACCTGGTAGATGCCCACGCGCCCCTTGTAGCCGCCGCTGCAGGCGGCGCAGCCGACCGCGCGGTAGGGGGTCCAGGTGCCATCGAGGTCGTCCGGGCTGAAGCCCGCGTCCAGCAGGCTGCTGCGCGGCAGGTCTGCCGGTGCCTTGCAGTTCGGGCACAGGCGCCGGGCCAGGCGCTGGGCGGTGATCAGGATCACGCTGGAGGCGATGTTGAATGGCGCGATGCCCATGTTGCGCAGGCGGGTCAGCGTGGTGGGCGCGTCGTTCGTATGCAGCGTGGACAGCACCAGGTGGCCGGTCTGGGCGGCCTTGATGGCGATGTCGGCAGTTTCCAGGTCGCGGATCTCGCCGACCATCAGGATGTCCGGGTCCTGGCGCAGGAAGGATCGCAGGGCCGCGGCAAAGGTCAGGCCGGCCTTTTCATTCACATTGACCTGGTTGACCCCGGGCAGGTTGATCTCCGAGGGATCCTCGGCGGTGGAGATGTTCACGCCCGGCTTGTTCAGGAGGTTCAGGCAGGTGTAGAGGGAGACCGTCTTGCCCGAGCCGGTGGGTCCGGTGACCAGGATCATCCCGTAGGGTCGACCGATGGCCTCGAGCAGGCGTGCCTTTTCCTGCGGCTCGTAGCCCAGGGCGTCGATGCCGATACGGGCCGCCGACGGGTCCAGGATCCGGATCACGATCTTTTCGCCAAACAGCGTGGGCAGGGTGCTGACGCGAAAGTCGATCACGCGGTCCGGGCCGATCTTGAGCTTCATGCGGCCGTCCTGGGGCACGCGCTTTTCGGAGATGTCCATGCGCGAGATCACCTTGATCCGCGAGGCCAGCTTGTCCTTGATCGCCACCGGGGGCGCGGCGATCTCGCGCAACTCGCCATCGATGCGAAAGCGCACCCGGTACTGGTGCTCGTAGGGTTCGAAATGGATGTCCGAGGCGCGCTGGCTGAAGGCGTCCAGCAGCATCTTGTGCAGGAACTTGACGACGGGGGCATCGCCGACGTCGGCGCCCGCGGACTTCTCCTCGGTGTCGTCCAGGGCCGGGTCCAGGGTGGACTCGTCGAACTGGAAGTCGTTGCCGATCAGGTTGTCCATCGCCTCGGCGGCGGTGGTGGACAAGGCCGTGACCAGGCGCGAGAGCTTGTCGTATTCGACGACGATCCAGTCGACCCCGAGCTGCGTGGCGAACTTGATCTTGTCGGCGGCCTGCTGGTCGGTCGGGTCTGCGGTGGCCACGACCAGGCGGTTGCTGCGCCTGGCCAGTGCAACGACACGAAAGGCCTGGCAGGTCTTGGCGTCCAGCAGGTCGCGGGGCAGGCGCCGCGCGTCGACGGCATCCAGATCGAGCAGGGGCACGCCGAAGGCGCCCGACAGGGTGTGGGCCAGGTCGGCGGCCGACACGGCGCCTGAGCCGGTCAGTTCAGCGATGAAGGTGGAGCGTGCCGCCTGGGCCTTGCGGCTGAGGTCCTCGGCCGCCCCCTGGCCCAGCTTGCCGGCCTGGATCAGGGCCTTGGCCAGGCCCGGCAGGGCCAGGGGGTGAGAGTCGGAAAGGGGCGGCGCAACCAGGGTAGCCATCGGCAGTACGCGAAAACCTCCGGTGGATACAGGCACCGAGGATGTCGTTGAAAAGACTGCGGATCATCCCTGAAAGCGGGAATTATGTAAATCTAGGTACTCTTTTTGGGGCGGCCTTGAGGCATCCCCCCCCGCGGTCAGCCGGGGCGGCGCGGGAGGATCAGGACGTTGCCGGACGCGGTACCCGGCTCGAGCTGGACCCTCAGGCCCTGGAAGAAGACCTTCAGGTCGTTCCATTGCGCGCTGCGCACCGTGAAGGGGGGCACGCCTGAGAAATTGATCGACTCACCGGGCTTGAGGACCGCCACCCGCGCCTGGTTGCGGCTGTCGAACACGCAGACGCGAGCTTCCTGAATGGACTCCACGTACACATAGGTGGCGGGCTTGTCGGCCACGGGCGACTGGTAGGCCGTCGGTTCCCGCGGGGTGGCGGGTTCACACCCGGCGGGCAGCGTGGCGGCACTGGCCATCGCGGCCGCCGTGACGGGCGCGGAGGCTGGCGTGGCGGCTGCGGGGGTGGACGCCGACGCCACGGGGGCGGGCGCGGACGCTGCCAGCTCCGGCACGGAGGCCGCAGCGGCTGCCGAGGCCGCCGGCGCGGCGGCAACTTCCACGGTGACCGTGGAAACCACCGTGCTCGGACCGTTCCCTGCGGTCAGGACCAGCGCGACGCCGATCGCGGCGGCTCCGACCAGAAGGGCCATCGGTCCCATGATCCGCCGCGGCGGCGCGGGGGCCGGCTCAGGCGCAGGTGACGGTTCGGGTGACGGTTCAGGCGGGAGGGCGGGTGTCTCAGGGGCGGGCTCGGCGATGGCAGCGGGGGGAGCCGGTTCAGGCTCGGGAGCGGGCGCCTCGCTGATCTGCGGGGCTGGCGGGGGCTCGGGAGGCTGGGACAGCAGGGGCTGCCCTTCGGTCGATGACCCGGGTTCGGGCTCCGGTTCGGGGTCAGGCTCGGGTTCAGGCTCCGGCTCGGCGGGGGCGACGTAGCCCAGGGCCGCCAGCAGCCTGCGCCCGGTGTGGGCCTTGATGTCGTCGGAGTAGAAGGAGCCGGGCTTGCCGCCCTCGAGCTCGCGCACCTGACCGGTCGAGAGCGCGTATCGCTTGGCAAAGGCCGCCAGGTCGGTGCCGGCCTGTTCACGCAGCGCCTTGAGCCGCTGCGCGTCCGTGTTGGTCCAGGTCTTGCGCATGTCGGCTCAGGGTCCTTGTCGGGCACACCCGCAGGCGTCAGTTCGCGCGGGCGAGCTCCCCTTCGACGTAGGCGCCCCGCTGGATGGACAGGGTCTCGTAGGTGATGTTGCCGCGGACCCGGGCCTTGCTCGCAATGATCAGTTCCTGGCAGCGCGCTTCACCCACGAAGGCGCCCTTGATCTGCAGGGAGTTGCACTGGATCTTGCCTTCGACCGCGCCCGTGATGCCGATGTTCACCGCCTCGGTCGTGACCGTGCCCTTGATCATGCCCTCGACGTGCAGGACGCCCTGCGCGGAGATGTCGCCGACCAGCGAGAAGCCCTCGCTGATGACGGAGGGCTTGTTGCTGTCCAGGAGGAATCCGCTGGAGGCGCCGCCGCGCGTTGGGGGAGTTCCCGTCTCGGGGGTCATTTCCTCAGGCTCCTCATGGGACGTGTCCGTGGACTTATTTTTCGATTTTGCGAACATCTTGGGCGGTCTGAACGACTTTCTTGGGGTCGACCTGGTAGCTGCCGACCAGCACTTCGAAATGCAGGTGCTTGCCGGTCGACTGGCCGGTATTGCCCACCGTGCCTAGCACCGTGTCCTCGGCCACTTCCTGGCCCTCTTTCACCAGGATCTTGTCCAGGTGGCCATAGAGCGTCTCCAGGCCGCGGTCGTGACGCACGATCACCGTGTTGCCCATGTGCCCATGGAATCGGGCGATGGTGACCTTGCCCGGCTTGACGGCGCGCACGTTGTCCTTGTTGGACAGGGGCAGCAGGTCCACGCCCGCGTGAAGGCTGGGCTTGTTGTCGATCGGGTGCTTGCGGATGCCGAAGTCCGAGGTGATCACGTATTCCTCGAGCGGCATCTTGGAGGGCAGGGCTTCCAGCACGCTCTTGAGTTCGCTGTTGATCGCCGTTTCCTTGGCGAAGGCACTGCTCAGAAGCGGGTTGGCCCGGAAGTTCTCGGTGAAGCCGCCGACCTTCTGGTTGCCCTGGATGATGCTGATCACTTTCTCGTTCAGCCCCGAGGACTTCACCAGGCCACGCAGCTGGCTGTTTCGGCTGGCCAGGTTCTCGGTCCAGTCGCCCAGGTACTGGCGGATCTGCATGTCGCGCTCTCGGATGGTGCGGGCCATCTCGAGCATGTCTTCCTGGGTGTATTCGCCGTTCTGGGCATCGGGGTTGATACCGGCCGATTGCAGGGCCACATAGATCTCCCGGTGGGAGTCTTCGAGCATCAGCTTGCGGGTGTGCAGGTAGGCGGCGGTTCCCGACATGCCCACCAGGAGCACGAGGGTGGCCGAGCAGGTGACCAGCAGGGTGCGCGCCACATTGCGCTGCACACGCGCCGGAATGACCAGGTACTTCAGCTCGCCTTGCTGCTCCAGGATGATCCGGGAGTCATGGTACTCACGGTCCCACAACCCCACGACGAGCTTGGTCCAGCGACGCAGCCCGTTTCTAGACGACTTCAGCATGGTGGGGTGTCAGGAACGAAGCGAGCGGCGGCCGGTCAGTCGGCCGAGCCCGACGGGTCCACGGGAGTGACCGGCGCGGGTGCTGCCGCAGTGACGGGCAGGGCCAGGGGGGCCGCCGGGGGCGCGGCTTCACCGGCAGGCGCGATCGCGCCGCGGATCACGCCGCCTTTCTCGATCTCGATCTCACCGTAGCGGGCCTGGCCGTTGACACGGCCGGTGCCGCGCACGCACAGGAACTCCGAGGCCTCCAGGGTCTCGTGCGTGCTGCCGTGGATGTCTGCGGTGCGCACGCGCACCTGACCCGACAGCGAGCCCTTGGGCCCGACCAGAAGCTCGTCGGCCTGAAGCTCGCCCTGCAGGGTGCCGTTGATCACGGCAAGGCCGGGAACCACGAGCTGTCCCACCACCTTGACCCCTTCGCCGATGGTGAGATTGCCGGGAGCGTCGCCCCTGTTGCTGGAGTTATTGGTAGACAAAAAGTATGTCTCCGGTTAATTTTAATTCGATGGTTTTCATTGGGCGGCTGTTTAGTCAGCATCTCCCAATTAGGCGTGCCTAGTTTACTGTTTTTCCTGAATTCCCTAAACGTTTTGGCACATGGGTGTCCGACCCGCGCAACCCTCTTGACGCGACAAGGGAATTGCGGTGCTGCGCCTTGGCGCGGTTTATAGTCACGCGCCACGAATGCCAGACCTCGCGTCTGCGTCCGGCGCCCCGCGTGCCGACCGTGTTTTGTGCAACGACAACGACCCCAATGAAGGAGATACCCCATGAGTCGTCGTGACTTCCTCGCCAAGAGCGGCGCCGCCGTCGCCGGTGCCACCCTTGCCGGTACCGCCGCAGCCCAGACCGCGGCGCCTGCAGCCTCGGACGTGATCCGCTGGCGCATGGCCTCGAGCTTTCCCAAGAGCGTCGAGGTGCTGTTTGGCACGGCCGACTTCATTGCCCGTCGCGTCGGCCAGCTGACCGGCGGCAAGTTCCAGATCACCGCCCACGCCGCCGGCGAGATCGTCCCGCCGCTGCAGGTGCTGGACGCCGTCGAGAAGGGCACCATCGAGTGCGGCCACACCGCGCCGTACTACTTCATCGGCAAGGACCCGGCCTGGGCCATCGGCACCTGCGTGCCCTTCGGCCTGAACAGCCGCCAGTACAACGCCTGGTGGGTCCATGGCGGCGGCGAGAAGATGTTCAACGACTTCACCCGTGAAAGCGGCGTGGTCAGCCTGCTGGCTGGCAACACCGGTTCGCAGATGGCCGGCTGGTTCAAGAAGGAGATCAAGTCGGTCGCCGACCTCAAGGGCCTGAAGTTCCGCACCGGCGGCATGGGCGGCCAGGTGCTGACCAAGCTGGGCGTGGTGACGCAGCAGCTGCCCGCCGGTGAAATCTACTCCGCGCTGGAGAAGGGCACCATCGACGCCGCCGAGTTCACCGTGCCGGCCGACGACGAGCGCCTGAACCTGCAGAAGATCGCCAAGTTCTACTACTACCCCGGCTGGAACGAGGGCGGCGCCGCCCTGTCCCTGCAGGTGAACGCCAAGGCCTATGACGCCCTGCCCGACGCCTACAAGGCCGCCCTGCAGGCCGCCAGCGCCGAAGCCAACACCTGGATGCAGGCGCGTTACGACGCCCTCAACCCGGTCGCTCTCAAGCGCCTGGTGCAAGGCGGCGCCGTGCTGCGCGCGCTGCCCCAGTCGGTGATGGACGCCTGCTACAAGGCGAATGCCGAGCTGATGACGGAAGCCTCGGCCAAGAGCCCCGCCTTCAAGAAGATGTACGAGAACATGCGCGCCTTCCAGCGTGACCAGGTGGCCTGGTTCCGCGTGGCCGAGGGCGGCTTCGACAACTTCATGACGCGCCAGAAGCTCTGATCGGGTTTCGGTGACTCAGACGGCTTCCTTCGGGAGGCCGTTTTTTTGTGTGTGTGATTCGTGGTTTATCTTTCGCCGGCTGGGCGCGTGGCGCGGGGTGGGCGGCATGGGCCCTCCGGCTTCAAGTGCGCAGGCCCTTCGGGCTCCCTTGCGGTGCTCGCGCCAGGCGGGAAGCGCGCAAACTCGCCTTCGGCTCAAACATGCGCGCTTCTTTTCCCGCCCGCGCAGCGCGGCACAGGGACAAGCCCCCCCAAGTCCCCTACTTCTTGTTGAAGTAATCCGCCGGATCCGGTGCCGCCGCCGGCGCGGCATCGCCGGAAGCCGGCGCCGCAGTGCCCGATGTGGCCGGCTGCGCATCAGAGGCTGCAGGCGGTTCGTCCACCCGGATCTCCACCGCGTCGAGGTTGCCCGTGGGCGCCTTGTCCAGCATGCCGGTCACCATCTCCGGGAAGAACACCAGGATGCCCACCAGCAGCAGCTGCAGCCCCACCCAGGGCAGGGCGCCCAGGTAGATGTCCGAGCTCTTGACCTCCTTGGGGGCGATCCCGCGCAGGTAGAACAGCGCGAAGCCGAAGGGCGGGTGCATGAAGCTGGTCTGCATGTTCACGCACAGGAGCACGCCAAACCAGATCAGGTCGATGCCGAGCTTGTTGGCCATCGGCACCAGCAGCGGCACGACGATGAAGGCGATCTCGAAGAAGTCCAGGAAGAACGCGAGAAAGAACACCATCACGTTGACCACCAGCAGGAAGGTCACCGCGTCGTCGGCGCCTACCGCCGTGAACAGGTGCTCCACCCAGATCGCGCCGTCCACGCCCTGGAACACCAGGGTGAAGACGGTGGCGCCGATCAGGATGAAGATCACCATCACCGTGATCTCCATGGTCGCCGCCATCCCCCCGCGCACCATCTCCCAGTCGAGGCGGCGATGCAAGGCGGCCAGCGCGATCGCTCCGACCACGCCCATGGCGCCAGCTTCGGTGGGGGTGGCCAGTCCCATGAAGATCGTCCCCAGCACCACGAAGATCAGGGCGGTGGATGGCAGCACGCCCGCCATCACCTTGCGCGCCAGGGGCCAGCCCCGCAGCGTGCGGGCCTCGGGCGGCAGCGGCGGCATGGACTTCGGGCGCAGCAGGGACATCACCGCGATGAAGGCCACGAAGATCAGGACCTGCGCAATCGAGGGACCGACCGCGCCCAGGTACATGTCGCCCACCGACTTGCCCAATTGGTCGGCCAGCACGATCAGCACCAGCGAGGGCGGGATCACCTGGGTGATGGTGCCCGAGGCCGCGATGACGCCGGTGGCCAGGCGCATGTTGTAGCCATAGCGCTGCATGATCGGCAGCGCGATCACGCCCATGGCGATGACCGAGGCGGCCACCGTGCCGGTGATGGCGCCGAGGATGGCGCCCACCAGGATCACCGCGTAGGCCAGGCCGCCCGGCAGGCCGCCGAAGGCCTGTGCGAAGCCCTCCAGCAGGTCCTCGGCGAGGCCGCTCTTTTCCAGGATGGCCCCCATGAGCGTGAAAAAGGGAATGGACAGCAGCAGCTCGTTGGACAGGATGCCGAACACGCGATAGGGCAGGTTGGCCATGAACTGCGGCGGGAACAGTCCCACCTCGATGGCCACGAAGCCCGAGGCCAGGCCCAGGGCCGCCAGTGAGAAGGCCACGGGCAGGCCCAGGAGCAGGAAGACCACCAGCGCGGCAAACATCGCCGGGGCCATGATGTCGATCGGGTTCATGCTTATTGCTGCGGGCGTTCGTAGTGGGTGTCGATGGCCACGAGGCCCCGCAGGGCGGCGACGCGCTTGATGATCTCGGACAGGGCCTGAAGGATCAGGAGTCCGAAGCCCAGCGGCAGCAGGAGCTTGACCGGCCAGCGGATCAGCCCGCCGGCGTTGGCCGAGGTTTCCTGCTGCATCCAGGATTCGACGAACCAGGGCCAGGAGTACACGACCATGAAGTACGCGAAGGGCAGCAGGAAGACGATGAGGCCGGCCAGGTCCAGCCAGGTGCGCTGGCGGTCATTGAGCTTGGTGTAGAAAAGGTCGACCCGGATATGGCCGTTGGTGCACAACAGGCGGGGTGCGCCCAGCAGCACGGTGGCGCCGAACATGTACCACTGCAGCTCGAGCCAGGCGTTGGAGGACAGGTCGAAGGCGTAACGCGACAGCGCGTTGCCAGCCGACACCAGCGCGCAAATGAGGACCAGCCAGATCGCGACCACTGCCGCAGCCCGGCTCAGGCTGTCGATCCGGCGGGACAGGGCAAGAAGGAGTTTCAAAAGATGTCCCGGAAGCTTCTCCCAATTTTATCAAGCCGGGCTTCCATACTGATCCGTAGAGCGTGCGCCGTGACCGGGGACCCCATGGCAGCGTCGCACGGATCGTGCGCTGAACGCCTTGTGCGGACTTGAAGGCTATCGCAGTGATTTCGTGTCGCTGCATGAGGGTGTCATCGGCAGCACTTGTGCCCAGTGCTTCCAGGGCTTGGAGGCTGGACCAATCCACCGTTCGGTGGGCCAGGTAGTTGACCTGCTTGAGCGTCTTGGCGGTCAAGGGCTTCAGCCATGGACCGCCCGGGGTTTCAGGGCTGGCGCACCCGGTTCACGGCGCCGCAGGAAGCCCCTGGAAAGAGAAAACCCAGCAAGCCGGCAGTGCCTGCTGGGTTTGAGATGGGGCCCATGATGTGTCAATGGTCGGGGTGAGAGGATTCGAACCTCCGGCCTCTACGTCCCGAACGTAGCGCTCTACCAGGCTAAGCTACACCCCGAAGCACAGCCCGTCATTGTAGCAAATCGCGAGGGTGCATCCGCCGGGCGGGTCTAGACGGAAATCTGGATCACGCCCCAGACCAGTGCAATCAGCTGCAGCAGGTTCATGAGCAGGGCGGCTCCGTGGACCTTGCGGAAGTTGGCGATGGCCTGCCGCTCGCTGGCTTCGATCCTCGCCCCCAGTCGCACCATGGCGGGCGTGATGACGCCGCGCAGGACGAGGGCGATCAGGCCGATCGTCGCCGTGCCTGCGGCGAACCAGGGCTTACCCCAGAGCGCATAGCCAAGGGTTGCACCCGCTGCGGCGACCAGGGCCGCCGCATAGTAGACCTCGAAGAAGCGCCGGATGAAGTGTCCGTCCAGCGGCGTGTCATGCTGCAGCACAAGCAGGGGCAGCCCGCCGACCAGGAAATAGCCTTTGGTCACCAACAGCACCACCGTGAAAAACAGCGCGATGTAGGTGCTCGCCATCTCCGCTCGATCAAGTCTGTCTAGTGACGGCGGTCCAGCAGCGACGAGGCCAGTTGCAGCAGGCCGTCGCTGTAATCGTTACGGGGCAGCAGGGCCAGGCAGTCGATGGCCCTTTGGGCTTCGGCCGCCGCAGCGCGGCGGGCTACCTCGAGGGCACCGGTCTCTCGCACGATGCCCACGATGGCATCGAGCGCGTCCACCGAGCCCGCCTCGATGGCGTCGCGTATCAGGTCACGCTGCGCCGGCGCCGCCCGCTTCATGGCGGCGATCAGGGGCAGCGTGGATTTGCCTTCGCGCAGGTCGTCGCCCATGTTCTTGCCCATCTCGGCGGCGTCGCCGTCGTAATCGAGCACATCGTCGATGACCTGGAAAGCCGTGCCCAGGGCCTGGCCGTAGTCGGCGCAGGCCTGTTCGACGGCCGGCGGGCTGCCTGCCAGCACGGCGGCCAGGCGGGTGGAGGCCTCGAAGAGTTTGGCGGTCTTGGAGCGGATCACCCGCAGGTAGGCCTCCTCGTCGAGCGAGGCATCGTGCATGTTCATCAACTGCAGCACCTCGCCCTCGGCGATGACGTTGGTGGCCTCGGCCAGGATTTCCATGACGCGCATGTCGCGAGCGTCCAGCATCATCTGGAAGGCCCGCGAATACAGGAAATCGCCCACCAGCACGCTGGCCGGATTGCCGAACCGCTCGTTCGCGGTGGCTCGCCCCCGGCGCAGGGTGGAGTCGTCCACCACGTCGTCGTGCAGGAGGGTGGCGGTGTGGATGAATTCAACGACCGCCGCCAGGTTGAAGCGCTGGGCCCCCCGGTAGCCGAGGGCGCCGGAGACCAGCAGCAACAGGGCGGGGCGCAGGCGCTTGCCGCCGGCGGAAATGATGTACTGCGCCACCTGCCCCACCAGCGGCACACCCGAGTCCAGCCGTTGCGCGATGACGGCGTCGACCTCTCGCATGTCGCCGGCAATGAGGGCGAGGGTCGAGGCGGCGGAGGCGGCAGGGGCGGTCAAGGAAGGAGACCCGGGGAAGGAGGAGGGGCTGAAAGGAGGGGCTGAAGGGGGGCGAAGGGGCCCGAAAAGTGGGCCTGATTATAGGGAGCCTCCCCGCAGGCTCGCGGACCTGAGCCAGGCGGTTTGCGGAGTAATCACAAACTATGCTATAGTCTTTGGCTCTTTCGGAAATCCGTCCGGAGAGTGATCAACCCATGGGGCGGGCAACTGCCGCTTGGTTTTCAAGAGGTCTTTACATGTACGCGGTCATAAAAACCGGTGGCAAGCAGTATCGCGTTGCTTCCGGCGAAAAAATTAAAGTAGAACAGATTGCTGCGGACGTAGGCCAGGAGATCGTGATCGACCAGGTGCTGGCTGTCGGCGACGGCAGCGGCCTGAAGGTTGGTACGCCCCTGGTGTCCGGTGCGACTGTCAAAGCCACGGTCGTGGCGCACGGCAAGCACGACAAGGTTCGCATCTTCAAGATGCGCCGTCGCAAGCACTACCAGAAACGCCAGGGCCATCGCCAGCAGTTCACCGAGCTGCAAATCGGCGCGATTGCCGGCTAAGGAGCAAGGGACATGGCACAGAAAAAAGGCGGCGGCTCTACGCGAAACGGGCGCGATTCCAAGCCCAAGATGCTCGGCGTGAAAGCCTTCGGCGGTGAACTGATCTCCGCAGGCTCCATCATCGTGCGCCAGCGCGGTACCAAGTTCCATCCCGGCACCAACGTCGGCGTGGGCAAGGACCACACCCTGTTCGCTCTGGTGGACGGTCACGTCTCCTTCGCGGTCAAGGGCAGCCTGAACAAGCAGACGGTCAGCGTCACCCCGGCCTGACCTTCCGGCTTTCCGGCAAGAAAGCCCTGCGTCCTTTGCGCAGGGCTTTTTTGTTGGCCCACTGCCTAGAATAAAAGACCATGCGCCCCCACGTCCGCTCACTCCGTGTAGCTTCCTGCCCCCCGAGGGGGCCTTCGCGCCTTGGGGCGGTCCGGCAGCGCTCATGAAATTCGTCGACGAAGCCTACATCGACATTGCCGCCGGCGATGGCGGCAACGGCTGCGTGTCGTTCCGGCACGAGAAGTACAAGGAATTCGGCGGACCCAACGGGGGGGACGGCGGGCGCGGGGGACATGTGTTCGCCATCGCCGATCCCAACCTGAATACCCTGGTCGATTACCGCTACTCGCGCCGCCACGAGGCCAAGCGCGGCGAGCACGGCATGGGCTCGGACATGTTCGGCGCTGCGGGCGACGACATCACGCTGAAGATGCCGGTGGGCACGATCATCTCCGACGCCGAGACCGGTCAGGTGCTGTACGAGATGCTGGTGCCGGGCGAGGTGGTCACCATCGCCAAGGGCGGCGATGGCGGCTTCGGCAACATGCGGTTCAAGAGCGCGATCAACCGCGCCCCCCGCCAGAAGACCCCGGGCTGGCCCGGCGAGCGCAAGAGCCTCAAGCTCGAACTCAAGGTCCTGGCCGACGTGGGCCTGCTGGGCATGCCCAATGCCGGCAAGTCCACGCTGATCGCCGCCATTTCCAACGCGCGGCCCAAGATCGCCGATTACCCCTTCACCACGCTGCACCCCAACCTGGGGGTGGTGCGCGTGGGGCCGGAACAAAGCTTCGTGGTGGCCGACGTGCCGGGCCTGATCGAAGGCGCCGCCGAAGGCGCGGGCCTGGGCCACCAGTTCCTGCGCCACCTGCAACGCACGCGCCTGCTGCTGCACCTGGTGGACATCGCGCCGTTCGATGAAGGCGTCGACCCGGTGGCCCAGGCCAAGGCCATCGTGCTGGAGCTCAAGAAATACGACAAGGCCTTGTACGACAAGCCCCGGTGGCTGGTCCTGAACAAGGTCGACATGCTCCCCGAGGGCGAGCGTGAGGCGCGCGTGCGCGATTTCATCAAGCGCTTCAAGTACAAGGGGCCGGTGTTCGAGATCTCGGCCCTCACGCGTGAAGGCTGCGAGGACTTGATCAAGGCCGTCTACCAGCATGTGAAGGCGCAGCAGGTCGCGGAGCAGCCGCCGGTCGATATCGACCCCCGTTTCGCAGGGGATGCCCCCGAATGAGCGACGCCTCCGACTTCAGTGCCGAAGGAGCGCAGCTGCTGCGCGCGGCGCGGCGCATCGTCGTCAAGGTCGGCTCCAGCCTCGTGACCAATGAGGGCCGGGGCCTGGACGAAGCCGCCATCGGCCACTGGTGCCGCCAGCTCGCGGCGCTGGCGGGCCAGGGCCGCGAGGTGATCATGGTGTCCAGCGGCGCGATTGCCGAAGGCATGAAGCGCCTGGGCTGGGCCACCCGCCCGCATGAACTGCACGAGCTGCAGGCCGCAGCCGCTGTCGGCCAGATGGGCCTGGCCCAGATGTACGAGACCAAGCTGCGCGAGAACGGACTGGGTTCGGCGCAGGTGCTGCTCACGCACGCCGACCTGGCGGACCGCGAGCGCTACCTGAATGCCCGCAGCACCCTGCTCACGCTGCTCGGGCTGCGCGTGCTGCCCGTGATCAACGAGAACGACACCGTCGTCAACGACGAGATCAAGTTCGGCGACAACGACACCCTGGGCGCCCTGGTGGCCAACCTGGTCGAGGCCGACGTGCTGGTGATCCTCACCGACCAGAAGGGCCTGTACACCGCCGACCCGCGCAAGGACCCCGCCGCCACCTTCGTGCGCGAGGCGCGGGCGGGCGATCCGGCGCTGGAGGCCATGGCCGGTGGCTCGGGCTCGAGCATCGGCAAGGGGGGCATGATCACCAAGATCCTGGCGGCGCGGCGTGCCGCGGGGTCCGGCGCTTCCACCGTGATCGCCTGGGGCCGCGAGCCCGACGCGCTCGTGCGACTTTTCGAGGGCGAGGCGATCGGCACCTTCCTGGTCGCGCCGACCCAGAAAAGCCAGGCCCGCAAGCGCTGGATCGCTGACCATCTGCAAATGCGGGGTGCGGTGATGGTGGATGAAGGTGCCGCCAGCCGCCTGCGCGAAGATGGCAAGAGCCTGCTGCCGATCGGCATGGTGTCGGTGGAGGGCGAGTTCTCGCGCGGCGACGTGATCGCGGTGCGTGATCCTGCGGGGACGGAGGTTGCCCGGGGTCTGGCCAATTACGCCAGTGCCGAGGCCCGCCTGTTATGCCGCAAGCCCTCCAGCGAGATCGAGAAGCTGCTGGGGTACGTGGCCGAACCCGAGATGATCCACCGCACCAACCTGGTCCTCACACGCTGACCGTGGCCGGTCGCCGCGTGGGCAGGCGTCAGCCCGCGCGTTGCCGTCCCTGGGACGCCCGGTGCTGGTGGGCCTGAGGGTCGGGGTCGAAGCTGCCGCCGGGGGGCAGGTCGAAGTCAGCGCCTGCCAGGTGCGAGGCTGCATCGGCATCGAGGGCCTCGGTATCCCGCGTGCGCACGCCCCCCCTGAGGAAGCGGTTGCGGTGGTGGTCGTGGCGAGGCAGGAAGCGCGCGAGCTCGGTGAGCGCCATCTCGTACACCCCGCGCTTGAATTCGACCACCACGTCCAGCGGCACCCAGTAGTCGTTCCAGCGCCAGGCATCGAACTCGGGGTGGTCGGTGGCGCGCAGGTTCAGGTTCCAGTCCTGCCCCGTGAGTTGCAGCAGGAACCAGATCTGCTTTTGCCCCTTGTAGTGGCCCCGCGCATCCCGGCGGATGTAGCGGTCAGGCACCTCATAGCGCAACCAGTCACGGGTGCGGGCGATGATGCGCACATGCTCGGGCTGCAGGCCCACCTCTTCGTGCAACTCCCGGTACATCGCTTGTTCGGGACTTTCCCCGCGATCGATGCCCCCCTGCGGAAACTGCCAGCTGTGGGTGCGTATGCGCTTGCCCCAGAACACCTGGTTTTTCTGATTGAGCAGGATGATGCCGACGTTGGGCCTGAAGCCGTCGCGGTCAAGCATAATCAAACCCCAATTCTTGAACTGAGTTCATTATGCACGGCGCTGCCCGTGCGGCAAGTGACTCATCCGTTCCTTCCCTCGCTGTAGCCTGATGAAAGCCTCCCAGTTCCTCATCTCCACGCTCAAAGAAGCGCCCGCCGACGCCGAAGTGGCCAGCCACCGCCTCATGACCCGCGCCGGCATGATCAAGAAACTGGGAGCCGGGATTTACACCTATATGCCTATGGGCCTGCGGGTGATCCGCAAGGTCGAGGCCATCGTGCGCGAGGAGATGGACCGTGCCGGTGCGGTCGAATGCACCATGCCGGTGGTGCAGCCCGCCGAGTTGTGGCAGGAGACGGGCCGCTTTGCCAAGATGGGCCCCGAGCTGCTTCGCATCAAGGACCGCCATGACCGCGACTTCGTGGTCCAGCCCACCTCCGAAGAAGTGGTGACGGACATCGCCCGCCAGGAACTTCGCAGCTACAAGCAGCTGCCCAAGAACCTGTACCAGATCCAGACCAAGTTCCGCGACGAGCGCCGTCCGCGCTTTGGCCTGATGCGGGGGCGCGAATTCATCATGAAGGACGCCTATTCCTTCGACCGTGACGTTGCCAGCGCCAAGGCCAGCTACCAGGTCATGGCCCAGGCCTACCGACGCATCTTCGACCGCTTCGGCCTGCGCTATCGGGCGGTCGCGGCTGACAGCGGCGCCATCGGGGGGGATCTGTCCGAGGAATTCCAGGTGATCGCCGCCACCGGCGAGGACGCCATCGTCTACTGCCCCCGGAGCGATTACGCGGCCAACCTGGAAAAGGCCGAGGCCCTGGCGCCGGCCGGCCCACGCCCGGCTCCCTCCAAGGCCCTGGAGAAGACGCCGACCCCGGGCAAGAGCACCTGCGCCGACGTCGCCCAGCTCCTGGGCGTGCCGCTGCAATCCACCGTGAAGTCCCTGGTGCTGGCCACCGACACGCTCGATGACGCCGGCCATGTGGCCAAGAGCCAGGTCTGGCTGCTGCTGGTGCGTGGCGACCACGACATGAACGAGGTGAAGGTGGGCAAGGTGCCAGGGCTGGACGCCGGCTTCCGCTTTGCCACCGTGCCCGAGATCCTCGAGCATTTCGGCACCAAGCCCGGCTACCTCGGTCCGATCGGCCTGCAGAAACCGGTCAAGGTGGTGGCCGACCGCGAGGTGGCCGTGATGGCCGACTGGATCTGCGGCGCCAACGCCGAGGACTTCCACCTCACCGGCGTGAACTGGGGCCGCGACCTGCCCGAGCCCGACTTGGTGGCCGACATCCGCAACGTCGTCGAGGGCGACCTCTCCCCCGACGGCCAGGGACCCCTGGCCATCGAGCGTGGCATCGAGGTGGGCCATGTGTTCTACCTGGGCACCAAGTACTCCAAGGCCATGAACGCCACCTTCCTGGACGAGAGCGGCAAGCCGCAGTTCATGGAGATGGGGTGCTACGGCATCGGCATCACCCGCCTGCCGGCCGCCGCCATCGAGCAGAACCACGACGAGCGTGGAATCATCTGGCCCGATGCGATCGCGCCTTTCACCGTGGTGGTGTGCCCCATCGGCATGGACCGCAGCGACGCAGTCAAGAGCGCCGCGACCCAGCTGCACGACGAACTTGCCGCCTTGGGCGTCGATGTCCTGCTCGATGACCGCGGGGAGCGGCCCGGCGCGATGTTCGCTGATTGGGAGTTGATCGGTGTGCCGCACCGCGTCGTGATCTCCGACCGGGGCCTGAAGGAAGGTCAGGTCGAATACCAGCACCGCCGGGACACCGCTGCCACCCAGGTGCCGGCCGACGGCATCCTGGCGCACCTGCGCACCCGCATCCAGCTGTGACTTCGCGCAGGCGGTGGCTCCAGGGGGCCATCGCCGGCCTGGCCAGCTGCGGGCTGGCCGGCCTGGCCCGCGCGGGCGCGCAGGTGGAGGAGCCGCTGGCGGACTCAGTGCGTACCGCGCTCAGCTCCGCGATCGCGAATGCCGCACCGCCAATGCCGGAATTCTCGTCCGACGAGGCGCGTCGTGCTTTCCAGCGGTGGCTGGCCGCCATGGAACCGCGCCTTCGCCGGCACAAGTCGGCGCCGTCCGAGCGCGAGGAATTCCTGCAGACCGTCTGGTACGAATCCCGCCGCGCGGGGCTGGACACGGCGATGGTGCTGGGGCTGATCGAGGTGGAGAGCGGCTTTCGCAAGTTCGCGGTGAGCCCGGTGGGCGCTCGCGGCTACATGCAGGTGATGCCGTTCTGGAGTCGCCTGATCGGCGACGGCGATGCCAGCCGCCTCTTTCACATGCAGACCAACCTGCGCTTTGGCTGCGTGATCCTGCGCCACTACCTGGACCGCGAACGCGGTGACCTGTTCATGGCGCTGGGGCGCTACAACGGCAGCCGGGGAAAGGCGGCCTACCCCCACGCGGTGATGGCGGCGTCACGGCGCTGGGGATACCGGGCCTGACACCCGGCGGCGAGTGGCTACTGCACGAAACCGATGCGCGCCAGGGCCACATGGGGCTTCACATCGTCCAGCGCCTCGGTGAAGTTGGGAAGCTGCTCGTACAGCGGTCCCATATCGGGGAGGCCACTGGGCTTGACCTGGAAGCGCTCCGGCCCGCGTTCGAGCATGCGCTCGTAGGTACTTCGAAGGTTTTCGTGCTCGCGCGTGGGCAGCTTGGCGAGCTTGCGTTCGACTTCCTGGGGTTGGAAGACGGGCCTGACCCGGGCGATGGGCAGGCGGAAACCATGGGGTTCGTGGGGCACCAGTGGGTGGGATGTCATGAAGGATCCCTCGGACAACATCTGCGCGCCATTCCAGCACAGACGCTGCCGCCGTTCAAGACGGGGTGCCCCGGCCCCCGGGGCCCGGTGATCAGGCGCGCGGCGCGCCCAGGACCTGCTGCAGCTCACCGCTCTCGTACATCTCCATCATGATGTCCGAGCCGCCGATGAATTCACCCTTGATGTAAAGCTGCGGGATGGTGGGCCAGTTGCTGTATTCCTTGATGCCCTCGCGGATCGCGGGGTCCTCCAGCACGTTCACGGTAGCCACCGACTTGGGGTCGACGCCGCAGGCCTTCAGGATCTGGATGGCGCGGCCGGAGAAGCCGCACTGCGGGAAGGAGGCGTTCCCCTTCATGAACAGGAGGATCTCGTTGCCCTTGACCAGTTGATCGATGCGTTGCTGGGTGTCGCTCATGGAGTTTCCTTGGCGGCTCCTTGCCGCAGTTGCATGGCCCGGATTATCCCTGTTCACCGTGACCCTGATGGACGCGGGTCTTCCCCTGGCCAGCGTCCGCCGGTGCAGCGTTCAAGGCCCGCCAGGTCGCGGCGGCTGCCGATCGCCTCAAACCCCGCGTCCGCCAGGAGGGTCCGTACCGCGGCGGCCTGGTCCCAGCCATGCTCCAGCAGCAGCCAGCCCCCCGGGGCGAGGCAGGCAGGTGCGGTGGCCACGATGCCACGCAGGTCCTGCAGGCCATCCACGCCGGAGGCCAGGGCTGCCAGAGGCTCGTGCGTGAGGGCCGCCAGGTGGGGATCGTCCTGCCGGATGTAGGGCGGGTTGCTGACGATCAGGTCCTGCAGGCCGTGCACGCCTGCCAGCCAGTCGCCCAGGCGCCAGGTCACCTCCAGGCCGAGACGCTGGCCGTTGGCGCGTGCCACGGTCAGGGCCTCCTCGCTGCGATCGATGGCCTGGACCCTCGCGCGGGGGCATCGGTGCTTGATCGCCAGCGCGATCGCGCCGCTGCCGGTACCCAGGTCCGCCACGGTGGGCGACGGACAGTCCTGCAGGCGCTGCAGGGCCCATTCGACCAGCGTCTCGGTGTCCGGGCGTGGCACCAGCACGCGGGCATCCACCGCCAGCATGAGGCCGAAGAATTCCTTCTCGCCCACGAGGTAGGCGACGGGCTCGTCACGCAGACGGCGGGCGCACAGCGCCTCGTAGACCTGGCCCTGCGTCACGGGCAGCGGGTCCTGGTCATGCGCCAGCAGCCAGGCCCGTTCATGCTGCGCCCGTCCTGCGGCGTACAGCAGGAGCAGCTGCGCGTCCAGCCTGTCCAGACCCAGCGCGATGGCGCGGGCCAGGGCCTGTGCCAGGGTCATCCGCCATCCTTGTTCATGTCCGCACGCCCGCTTCCAGTTCCTCGAGCTGTTCGGCCTTGCGCGCCAGCAGCAGGCCCTCGATCAGTTCGTCAAGCTCACCTTCCATGACGAAGGTCAGCTTGTACAGGGTCAGGTTGATGCGGTGGTCGGTGACCCGCCCTTGCGGGAAGTTGTAGGTGCGTATGCGGTCGCTGCGATCGCCGCTGCCGATCAGGCCCTTGCGTGTGGCGGCGTCCTTCGCGGCGCGTGCCGCACGCTCGGCTTCCTGGATCCGCGCCGCCAGCACCTGCAGGGCCTTGGCCTTGTTGCGGTGTTGGGAGCGGTCGTCCTGGCACTCGGCAACGATGCCCGTGGGCAGGTGGGTGACCCGCACCGCCGAATCGGTCTTGTTGATATGTTGGCCGCCCGCACCCGAGGCGCGGAAGGTGTCGATGCGCAGATCCGCCGGGTTGATCTGCACGGCCTGGGCCTCGTCGGGTTCGGGCAGGGCGGCGACCGTGCACGCGCTGGTGTGGATCCGGCCCTGTGTCTCGGTCGCGGGCACGCGCTGCACCCGGTGGCCTCCCGATTCGAACTTGAGCTTGCCGTAGGCGCCCTCGCCGACCACGCGCACCACCACCTCCTTGTAACCGCCGACTTCGCCCTCGCTTTCGCTCACGAGTTCGCAGCGCCAGCCCTGGCGCTCGGCATAGCGGGTGTACATGCGCAGCAGGTCGCCCGCGAAGAGGGCGGATTCGTCACCGCCCGTGCCGGCGCGGATTTCGAGGAACACGTTGCGCACATCGTCCGGGTCGCGCGGAAGCAGCAGCCTTTGCAGGTCGTCCTCGAGGGCCGGCAGCGCGCGCTCGAGGGCGGCGATTTCCTCGCGCGCCATGTCGGCCATCTCCGGGTCGGCGGCCATGTCCTGCGCCCCCGCGAGGTCGGCCTCACGCTGTCGGTAGCGTGCGTACAGGCCTGCGATCTCGCTCACCTCGGCGTGTTCGCGGGTGAGAGCGCGCAGTCGGTCCATGTCCTGCGCCACGTCGGGTTGCTGCAGGAAGAAATCCAGCTCCTGCAGGCGTACCGGGTAGCGTTCGAGTTGCTGGCGGAGAAACGGTTTCATGGCGGGGCTTGGCGGGGCGCAGCTTCAGGGGAGGACGCCTGGGCGCCAGGGGGCGGCCGGGGCGCGAGGGGCCGCGGATGCCGGCGCCCTCAGCAGAGTCTGGGGACCGGGCACGCGCAGGGCGGTGCGCCGCTAACGTTCCTTGCGCAGGAAGAAGTGCTCGATGGCGTTGGAAGCGCGCTCGCGCGACTGCTCGTTGCCCGCATGCAGTTCGGCCAGCGCGCCGTGCAGCATCTTCTGGGTCAGGCCGCGCGAGAGGGCCTCGAGCACGGCATCGACATCCTCGCCCTTGGCCAGGAGCTTGCGGGCGCGGGCGAGTTCGACGGCGCGCCATTCGTCGGCCTGGGCATTGAGCTGGCGGATCAGGGGCACGGTACGCCGCTGGTTCATCCAGTGCAGGAAGCTTTGCACCCCGGCATCGACGATGGCTTCGGCTTCGGCCACCGCCGCCTGCCGGTGGGCCTGGCCAGTCTGCACCACCTGCGCGAGGTCGTCGACGGTATAGAGGTAAACGTCTTCCAGCGCCTTGACCTCGGGTTCGATGTCGCGCGGGACGGCCAGGTCCACCATGAACATGGGCCGGTGCTTGCGCGCCTTGAGCGCGCGTTCCACGGCCCCCAAGCCGATGATCGGAAGCTGGCTGGCGGTGGAACTGATCACCGCGTCGAATTCGTGCAGGCGGGCGGGCAGGTCGGCCAGGCGCATGACCTCGCCACCGAAGCGGGAGGCGAGCTTCTCGCCGCGCTCCAGGGTGCGGTTGGCGATGGCGATGGCCTTGGGGTTCTTGGCGGCGAAGTGGGTCGCGGCCAGTTCGATCATCTCGCCGGCGCCGACGAACAGGACGCGGATCTTGCCCAGGTCCTCGAAGAGCTGGCCCGCCAGGCGCACGGCGGCGGCGGACATGCTGATGGAGTGGGCGCCGATCTCGGTGGCCGTGCGCACTTCCTTGGCGACGGCGAACGAGCGCTGGAACATCTGGTTCAGGGTGGTACCCAGGGCGCCGGCCTCTTCGGCGACGCGTACCGCGTCCTTCAACTGGCCCAGGATCTGTGCCTCGCCCAGGACCATGGAGTCCAGGCCGCTGGCGACCCGGAAGGCGTGGCGGGCGGCCGAACCGTCCTCCAGGGTGTAGGCGTGCGATCGCAGCACCGAAGCCGGCACACCGCCGGACTGGGCCAGCCAGTCCAGGGTGGGCTCCAGGGCGGGGCGCTCGCCCGCGCAATAGATCTCGGTGCGGTTGCAGGTGGAGAGGATGGCCGCTTCAGGCGTGTGGCCGCTGCTGCCGGAGAGGCTCTGGCGCAGGCCCTGCAAGGTGGGCGCGACCTGGTCGATGGCGAACGCAAAACGCCCCCGGATGTCCACCGGCGCCGTTGTGTGGTTGATGCCCAGGGCCCAGACTGCCATGGCTGAATTATAAAATCCGTTGTTCCATCAAGTACTTAGCGGCGCCTACCCTCCATCGATGGATGTCCTGGACATTCTTTTCCACCTTCTGGGCTTCGCCGCACCGGCGGTGACGCTGGGCCTCCTGTTGCCCCTCGCGGCCCGCCTTCTTCTCGCTCCGGGCCACATTGTGACGGGTTTCTGGTGGCAAGCCGCCATCGTGACGGCGTGCGGGCTGGCCGTTCTGGGGGGGGGACTGTGGTTTTTCAGCCATGACGGCAAGATGGCCACCTATGGGGCCCTGGTGGGGGTGGCTTCGGTGGTGCAGTGGGTGCTGGCGGCGGGCTGGCGCCGATAATCCCGGCCCATGCTGTACCTGCTGTCCCCCGCCAAGTCGCTGGATTACGACACGCCCCTGGGGGCTGTCCCCCACACGACACCCCGCTTCACCGAGGCATCGGCCGAACTGATCGCCGTCCTGCGCCGCAAGTCGCCCCAGGAGATCGCCTCGCTCATGGACCTGAGCGACAAACTGGCTGCCCTGAATGCGGCCCGTTACGAAGCCTGGTCGCCCAGGTTCACCGCAGGCAACTCCCGTCAGGCCCTCCTGGCGTTCGATGGCGACGTCTATGACGGCCTGTCGGCCCGCACCCTCAAGCCGGCCGACCTGGAATGGGCCCAGTCGCATGTGGCCATCCTGAGCGGCCTGTACGGGGTGCTGCGGCCCTTGGACCGGATGCAGCCCTATCGCCTGGAGATGGGGACAGCGCTCAAGGTCGGGAAGTCCGCCAATCTTTACCAGTTCTGGGGCAGCCGCATCGCCGAGTGCCTGAACGGACAGCTGGCCGCCGACAAGACGCCGGTGGTCGTGAACCTGGCCTCCCAGGAGTACTTCAAGGCCGTGGACACCAGGACGCTGCAGGCGCGGGTGATCGAGTGCGTGTTCGAGGACTGGAAGGACGGCCGCTACAAGATCATCAGTTTCTTCGCCAAGAAGGCCCGTGGCCTGATGGCCCGCTACGCCATCACGCACCGCGTGGCCACGCCGAAGAAGCTCGAGGGCTTCGACCTCGAGGGCTATGCCTTCGACGCGTCGGCGTCCGAGCCCGATCGGCTGGTGTTTCGCCGGAAAATGGCGGGATGACCTCGCACCACGCTTCGCAGGCGGTCACGCCCGAGTTGCGTCAATGGATCCTGGAGCAGACCCGGGCCGGCCACGGGCCGGGCGCCGTGTTGGAGTCGATGCGGGCTGCCGGCTGGAACGAGGCCGTGGCCGCCGAGGCGCTGGCGTCGGTCACTGGCGTGCAGACCTTGCCGCAGGTCGCACGCCCGGTGCAGGTGCCCGGCGTGCCGGTGCCCGAACCTGACCTGGCGACCTCACCCCTGTACCTGGATGCCGGCGACCGCCGGGTGCATGTCTTGCAGGCGATGAAGAATCCGCGGCTGGTCGTGTTCGGCGACCTGCTGTCCCACGAGGAATGCGAACAGATGATCGCGCTGGCGCGCCCGCGCCTGGCACGCTCGCTCACGGTCGCCACCCGCACCGGCGGCGAGGAGGTCAACGCGGACCGCACCAGCAACGGCATGTTCTTCCAGCGTGGTGAGAATGAACTCGTTTCCCGCATCGAGGCACGGCTGGCACGGCTGCTGAACTGGCCGGTGGAGAACGGCGAGGGGCTCCAGATCCTGCACTATCGACCCGGCGCCGAGTACAAGCCGCACTACGACTACTTCGATCCTGCGGAACCCGGCACGCCCGCCATCCTGCGCCGGGGGGGGCAGCGAGTGGCCACCCTGGTGATGTATCTGTCCGAGCCCGAGCAGGGCGGCGGCACCACATTCCCCGACGTGCACCTCGAGGTGGCGCCCAAACGTGGCAACGCGGTATTTTTCAGCTACGACCGGCCGCACCCGTCCACCCGCACGCTGCATGGCGGCGCGCCGGTGCTGGCGGGCGAGAAATGGATCGCCACCAAGTGGCTGCGGCAACAACGTTTCGAGTGACACGATGACCACCCCCGATCAATCCTCGCTGGGCAAAGCGGTGGTCTACACCGACCGTTACGACCCGTCCCTCCTGTTTCCCCTGCCGCGTGCCGACAAGCGCGCCGAGCTGGGCCTGAAAGGGGCCCTGCCGTTTTTCGGCGCCGACCTGTGGACCGCTTTCGAGCTGTCCTGGCTCACGCCGCGCGGCAAGCCGCAGGTCGCCATCGCGCAGTTCACGGTGCCCTGCGAGACCCCGAACATCGTCGAGAGCAAGTCGTTCAAGCTGTACTTGGGCAGCTTCAGCAGCACGCGCTTTGGTTCGGCCGACGAGGTCCGGGATCGCCTGCGTGCCGACATCAGCGAGGCCGTCTGGCGCGGCGCGTCAGCCGCCTCCTCCGTCGGGGTGCGTCTCGTCCTGGCCGACGCCTTCGAGCGCGAGACCGTCGAGGAACTCGAGGGCGTGAACCTGGACCGCCTGGACATCGACTGCGACCGCTACACCCCGGCGCCTGAACTCCTGTCGGCAGCTTTCGATGAACAGCCGGTCCAGGAGACACTGGTGAGCCACCTTCTGAAAAGCAATTGCCCGGTGACCGGGCAGCCCGATTGGGGCAGCGTGCAGGTCCGCTACAGCGGGCCGCAGATCGACCAGGGGCAGCTGCTTCGCTACATCGTGAGTTTTCGCCATCACACCGAATTCCATGAGCAGTGCGTGGAGCGCATGTTCATGGACATCCGCGAGCGCTGCAGACCGGTGCGGCTGTCGGTGCTTGCCCGCTACACGCGCCGGGGCGGGCTGGACATCAATCCCTTTCGCACCAGCCATCCCGGGGCCTTGCCGGCGAATGTGCGCACGGCACGCCAGTGAGGCAAGCCCTCGGGGGCCTCGGGGAATGCGGGTGCCTGGCTAGAATGGAATCCATGTCCTCGCGCCTGCGACTGTTCATCACCTGGCTGCTGCTGGCCGCCCTGCCCTGGCAGGGCGCGGTGGCCGCGTCGATGGTGATGTGCCAGCCGACGACGCCGGCGGCGTTCGTCCCGCATGACGCGCAGGCCGCAGCCTCCGTGCAGGCGGTCCATGTAGGCCATACAGGCCACACAGCGTCTGCAGCCCATGCAGCCCACGAAGGGCATGCGCATGACCACGGCCAATCCGCCGTGGCGTTTGCCGCGGGCCATGACGATGTCCTGGCCGCCGCGGTCCACGACCTGCAGCCGGATACCAGCCACCATTGCGCCGTCTGCTCGGTGTGCGGTCTTGTCCTGGCTTTGACGGCCACTGCGGTGACATTCGACTCGCGCCCGGTCCCCCAGGGCCTCGCAACCCGTGTCCTGGTGCGGCTGGCCAGTCACGTGGCACCGCTTCCTGACAAACCCCCTCGCGCCTGAAGCCGCCGCCGGTGCCGGCGGCCTTGCACAGGCCTGCCCGTGACGCCCCTGGCGCGCGGGCCGGGCGATGAGCCGTCCTGCGCGCCAGTCGCAAGCCGGCTCCCGGTGGCCATACCTTGGGGAATATTCATGCGTTTTGCCTTTTTTCTGCAGTGCCTGCCCGCCGTGGCGCTCGTCCTGCCGGGGCTCTCAGTGGCCCAGGCCCCGGATCCGGCAGGTGCACCAGCCTGGCGTTCGGCCTTCGAGGGTTACCAGCCTTTTGCCGAGGCACCGGTGGCCCCCTGGCGCGAGTCCAACGACACGGTGGGACGCATCGGCGGATGGCGGGCCTATGCCCGCGAATCCCAGGCCCCGGCCGCTTCCGAGCCGGCACGCGCGGCGCCAGCGGTCAAGCCTGCCTCCCCGCTCGCGCCGCCCGCGTCACCCGCGCCTGCTGCGGGCCACACGCATTGAAGGGAGTGGGCCCATGCACGCACCTTTTCCCCTGACCCGCTCCGCAGGCCTGCTCGCGGCGGCCTGCCTCCTGCTCTCCGGGTGTGCCAGCATCGACCTCGATCGCGAGGTGGCAGGGATCAACGCGGCCTACCCGGCCTTCACCCACGGTGAATTGCGGCTGCAGCGCGACGCCAAGGCGCGTGAAGCGCGCCTGCAGCAAGCCGAGGGCCTGCTGTCCACCCCCCTGGGTCGTGAAGAAGCCGTTCGCCTGGCGCTTGCGAACAGCCCGGCGTTCCAGGCCCTGCTGGCGCAGCATGGGGCCGACATCGCCGCGGCCGAGGCCTCGGGCCGGATGCCCAATCCGGTCTTCGCCTTCGAGCGTGTGCGCAGTGGCGAGGAGCTCGAACTCGGGCGCCTGCTGTCGTTCGGCCTGATGGACGTGATCACCTGGCCGCAGCGGCAGGTCCTGGCCCGCCAGCAGCAGGCCCAGGGGCGTGTGCAACTGGGCGCCGCCGTGGTGGAACAGGTCAGCGCGGTCCGCCAGGCCTGGGTGCGCGCGGTCGCTGCCGAACAGACCCTGGCGTACGCACGCCAGGTGCAGCAGGCGGCCAGTGCCAGCGCCGAACTCGCGCGCCGCATGCAGGCAGCCGGTAACTTCTCGCGCCTGCAGCGGGCACGTCAGCACGCGTTCTATGCCGATGCCACGGCGCGCCTGGCGACCGCGCAACACGCTGCCACCGCCACTCGGGAGGCACTGGTGCGTCAGCTGGGGCTGGACGATGCGCAGGCCCGGCGCCTCCAGCTGCCGCCGCGGCTGCCCGATGTACCGGCGCAGCCGATCGAGCCCTCGCAGGTGGCCAGCGCCGCACGCGAGCAGCGCCTGGACTGGCAGTTGGCCCGCCTGCAACTGGAGGCGGCCGGCCAGGCCCAGCGCCTGGACTTCGCCGCCAGCCTGGTCGATGTCGAGGCCGGCGTGCGCCGCGACACGAAATTCGACGCTGGACACCGCAGCAGCCCGCGAGGCTGGGAACTGGACATCCGCCTGCCCCTGTTCGACTGGGGGGATGCGCGCCGGGCGAGCATGAACGCCCGTTCCCTGGCGGCCGCCCACCGTTACGAGTCGGTGACGCGATCGGCCTCCTCGCAGCTGCGCGAGGCCTATTCGGGCTACCGCACGGCGTGGGAGCTGGCGCGCCACTACCAGGATGAAATCGTGCCCCTGCGCAAGGCCGTGTCGGAAGAAAACCTGCTTCGCTACAACGGCATGCAGATCGGCGTCTTCGAGTTGCTGGCGGACACCCGTGATCAGGTCGGCAGCGTGATGGCGGCGATCGACGCGCAGCAGCAGTTCTGGCTCTCCGATGCGGCGCTGGCCGCGGCCGTGACCGGCAAGCCGATCGACACCGGCGCCCGGGCGGGCGCAGGACCCGCGAGCACGGCCTCCTCCGAAACCGCAGGCCATTGAACTCCGCCTCGACCTGAAACACACCCCACACCATGACCCGCAGACGACATTTCCTCCAAGGTTCCGGCGCCATGGCGGGCCTCCTGGCCGGTGCCGCAGCCGCCTCGGTGAGCCGCGTGGCCCTGGCGGCCCTGCCCGAGCCCGTGATGCAGGCCCAGCCCGGCACCGTGCCGCCCCCGCCCCCGCCCACGGGCCGTCCCTTCCAGCCCGTGGTCACCCTCAACGGCTGGAGCCTGCCCTGGCGCATGAAAGACGGCGTCAAGGAGTTTCACCTGGTGGCCGAGCCGGTGGTGCGCGAGATGGCGCCAGGGTTCAAGGCCCACCTCTGGGGCTACAACGGCCAGTCGCCCGGCCCCACGATCGAAGTGGTCGAGGGTGACCGCGTGCGGATCTTCGTGACCAACAGGCTGCCCGAGCACACCAGCATCCACTGGCATGGGCAGCGCCTGCCCAATGGCATGGACGGCGTCACCGGCCTCACGCAGCCGGGTATCCCGCCAGGCAAGACCTTCGTCTATGAATTCGTGGCGCGGCGCCCGGGTACGTTCATGTACCACCCGCATGCGGACGAAATGACGCAGATGGCCATGGGCATGATGGGCTTTTGGGTGACGCACCCGAAGGAGCGGCATCCACTGATCGATCCGGTCGACCGGGACTTCGTGTTCCTTCTGAGTGCCTACGACATCGAGCCCGGCTCGTACACGCCCAGGATCATGACGATGCTGGATTTCAACCTCTGGACCTTCAACAGCCGGATCTTCCCCGGCATCGATTCCCTGAATGTGCGCCTGGGGGACAAGGTCCGCATCCGGGTGGGCAACCTGACCATGACCAACCACCCGATTCACTTGCATGGTCACGAATTCCAAGTGACCGGCACCGATGGCGGCCCGACGCCCCGGGGCGCACGCTGGCCCGAGGTCACGACCGACATTGCCGTGGGGCAGATGCGGCAGATCGAATTCGTCGCCGACGAGGAGGGCGACTGGGCCTTTCACTGCCACAAGAGCCACCACACCATGAACGCCATGGGCCACAGCGTGCCCACGATGATCGGGGTCGATCACAGCGGCGTGGCGCGCCAGATCACCCATCTGATTCCCGATTACATGGTGATGGGGGAGCGGGGCATGGCGGACATGGCCGAGATGGAGATGCCTCTGCCCGAGAACACCGCGCCGATGATGACGGGGCAGGGGCCTTTCGGCGGCGTCGAGATGGGGGGTATGTTCACCGTGCTGAAGGTGCGGCGCGACCAGAAGCCTGGCGACTACCGCAGCCCCGAGTGGTTCAAGCACCCGCCGGGCACGGTGGCCTGGGAGTACTCGGGCGAACCGCCTGCGCCCGCTCGCGGCGAGCCTGCGACGCAGGGCCGCACCTCCATGCCGCGCCAGGCCCAGCCCGCGACGGGTGTCGAGGTGCGGGCCCGCAAACCGTCTGGCCATGGCGGCCATCACTGAGATGTCAAGAGAGGAGGCCCCCGATGAAAGCGCTGATCTGCACCCCCTGGTTCGCCCTCGCGTTCCTTCTATTGCCCGGGGTGGCCACCGCGCATACGGCGCATTCGCAGCACGCCGGGCATGAGGCGGCGCATGCCAAGGGCGCTGCGGTGAAGGAACAAAAACCCTGGGGCATCGCCGGCGACGCCCGGGCGGTGCGGCGCACCATCCAGGTGTCCATGACCGACACCATGCGCTTCACGCCCGATCGCATCGAGGTGCGCGAGGGCGAGACCGTGCGGCTGGTGGTGAGGAACACCGGCAAGGCCCTGCACGAGCTGGTGATCGGCACGCGCGAGGAACTCGACCAGCACGCGGCCATGATGCAGAAGTTCCCGAACATGGAGCATGACGAGCCGTACATGGCGCATGTGGCGGCCGGCAAGACCGGCCAGCTGGTATGGAACTTCAACCGCGCAGGCGACTTCGAATTCGCCTGTCTGATCCCGGGGCATTACCAGGCGGGCATGATCGGCAAGATCAAGGTGCTGCCGGCGGCCGGCCGGTGAACTGCTGGAGGACGACCATGACCCTACCGCTGTCTGACCGGGGCGCCGCGCGGCGCCGATCCCTGCTGGCGCTGGCCGCACTGGCTGCGGCGCCCTGGGCGGTGACCGCCACCGCCAGGAGCCCGGGTGTCTTTCTCGAAGTCTGGAAGGACCCCAACTGCGGCTGCTGCCAGGACTGGGTGGTCCACCTGGAAGCCAACGGCTTCACCGTCAAGGTGAACGATACCGGCAATACCGCGATGCGTGCCAAGCTGGGGGTCGAGACCCGCTACGGGTCTTGCCACACCGCCCTGGTGGGCGGGTACGCGATCGAGGGGCATGTGCCCGCGCGCGAGATCCATCGACTGCTGAAAGAGAAGCCGCAGGCTGTCGGCCTGGCCGTGCCGGGCATGCCGGTGGGGTCGCCGGGGATGGATGGCAAGGTGTACGGTGACCGCCGGGACGCCTACCAGGTGATGCTGCTCACGCGCGATGGCGGGGCACGGGTGTACCAGTCTTATCCGGGGAGCAGGAAAGCATGACGATTCATCAACCAGCCAAGAGCGCCTTGGCCGCAGTCCTGGTGCTGGCCACGACCAGCCTGCCGGTGTGGTCGCAATCGGGGGCGTCCCGGCCCGCCGCACCAGCGGACTCTGCGGCCGCCAGGAACGCGGCCGACATGGCCAGCGGCGAGGTACGCCGCATCGACAAGGCTGCGGGCAAGCTCACGCTGCGCCATGGCGAGATCAAGTCGCTGGACATGCCGCCCATGACCATGGTGTTCCAGGTGCTTGACCCTGCTGTCCTGGACCGGGTGAAGGTCGGAGACAAGGTCCGGTTCCGCGCCGACCAGCAGGGAGGGGCGTACCGCGTGATCGAGTTGCAGCTGGCGCCCTAGTCGGGGAACAGGTCGAGGTTGGGGTCTTCGGTCGCCTCACCGGCGCCTTCGCCGGGCCCGGGACTCGAGGCGGGCGGCGTCACGGCCTGTGCGGTGAGCTCCTGCAGGCGTGCCAGCTTGCCGACCCGCACCCCCAGCAGCCGCCGCCGCCGCGAGAGGTCTACCCGCTTGAGGCACAGTCCTGCGGCCTGCCGGATCGTCCGCGCGTCACCGGTGTAGTGGTCCAGCGTCACGTCACGCGTGGCGATCCGGAAATCGTCGTACCGCAGCTTGATGCCGATGGTGCGCCCGGCGTAACCCTTGCGCGCCAGGTCTGCGGCCACGCGTTCACACAGGTCGGTGAAGATCGCGCCCAGTTCCGCACGGTCCCGCGTGGCGTGCAGGTCACGCTCGAAGGTGGTCTCCCGGCTCATGGAGACCGGCTCGCTCTCGGTCACCACCGGGCGCTCGTCCCGGCCCCAGGCGGCGTCGTGCATCCAGGCGCCATAGGCGCGGCCGAAGTGGTTGACCAGATCCTCGCGCGACTGCGCCGCCAGCTCGCCGATGGTGCGGATCGACAGACCGTGCAAGCGGGCCTCCGCCTTGGGGCCGATGCCATTGATCTTGCGCACCGCCAGCGGCCAGATCCTGTCCTGCAGATCCTCCTCGAACACGACGGAGATGCCATTGGGCTTGTTGAATTCGCTGGCCATCTTGGCGACCAGCTTGTTGGGGGCCACGCCGATGGAGCAGGTCAGGCCGGTGCGCTCGAAGATGGATTTCTGGATCAGGCGCGCCAGCACGCGCCCGCCCTCTCGCTGGCCGCCGGGGACATCGGTGAAGTCGATGTACACCTCGTCGACGCCGCGGTCCTCCACCACGGGCGCGATCTCTCGGATGGTCTCCTTGAAGGCGCGTGAGAACTTGCGGATTTCCTCGAAGTCCACCGGCAGCACGATGGCCTGGGGGCACAGGCGCGCCGCCTTCATCATGCCCATGGCCGACCCCACGCCGAACTGGCGCGCCGGGTAGGTGGCGGTGGTGATCACCCCGCGGCCCACATAGTCCTTCAGACGCGGGAAGGCATCGACGGGGATTTCGTGCAGCGGCAGGCTGGCGTGCTGCTCGCGCAGCATCTCGTCCACCCTGCGCTTGCCGCCGCCGATCACGACCGGCAGGCCCTGCAGCTGCGGCAGCCGCTGCAATTCGACGGACGCGAAGAACGCGTCCATGTCCAGGTGGGCGATGCGTCGCAGCCGGGTCATGCAGGCAGGCGGGCCTCTCCCGCCCGAGGCCTCAGTAGGTGCCGGGCAGCAGGATGCCCTTGTCCACGGTGTTGATGTCAGTGCGCCCGCAAAAGGCCATCGTGAGATCGAGCTCCTTGTGGATGATCTCCAGCGCCTTGGTCACGCCGGCCTCGCCCATGGCGCCCAGGCCGTACAGGAAGGCCCGGCCGATGTACACGCCGCGCGCACCCAGGGCGCGGGCCTTGAGCACGTCCTGCCCGGAGCGGATGCCGCCATCCATGTGCACCTCGATCTGCCGGCCCACCGCGTCCACGATCGCGGGCAGCGCGGAGATGGAGGAGGGCGCGCCATCGAGCTGGCGTCCGCCGTGGTTGGACACGATCAGGGCGTCGGCACCGCTGTCCACCGCCAGGCGCGCGTCCTCGGCGTCCTGGATGCCCTTGAGGATCACCTTGCCGCCCCAGCGCTTCTTGATCCACTCCACGTCGGCCCAGGACAGGGCCGGGTCGAACTGCTTGGCCGTCCACTCGGAGAGCGAACCCATGTTCTCGATGCCCTTGACGTGGCCGAAGATGTTGCCGAAGTTGTGGCGCTTGGTTCCGAGCATGCCCAGGCACCAGCGGGGCTTGGTCATGAGGTTGGCGATATTGCGCAGCGTGGGCTTGGGCGGGGTCGACAGGCCGTTCTTGATGTCCTTGTGACGCTGCCCCAGGATCTGCAGGTCCAGGGTGATGACCAGCGCGGAGCAGTGGGCGGCCTTGGCGCGGTCGATCAGGCGCTCCACGAAATCGCGGTCACGCATCACGTACAGCTGGAACCAGAAGGGGTGGTTGCCGGTGGCCTGTGCGATGTCCTCGATCGAGCAGATGCTCATGGTCGACAGCGTGAAGGGGATGCCGAACTTCTTGGCTGCGCGCGCACCGAGGATCTCGCCGTCGGCATGCTGCATGCCGGTCAAGCCGGTAGGCGCAATGGCCACCGGCATTGCGACGTCCTGTCCCAGCATGGTGCTTCGGGTGGTGCGGCCTTCCATGTTCACTGCCACACGCTGGCGCAGCAGGATCTTGTCGAAGTCGGTCTCGTTGGCGCGGTAGGTGCCCTCGGTCCACGAGCCCGAGTCGGCGTAGTCGTAGAACATGCGGGGCACGCGCTTCTTGGCCAGGACGCGCAGGTCTTCGATGTGGGTGATCACGGGCACGTTGGGTCTCCTTGTTTTTCTGGAAGGCGCTGGGGTCGGGGCCGGGCCTGATCAGGCCAGCCGGGCACGATGGCGGGCCACCTGCGCGCGCACCTGGGCGGGTGCGGTGCCGCCCAGGACATTGCGCGCGTTGAGCGAGCCACGCAGGGACAGCACCTCGAACACGTCGGCCTCGATGGCGGCATGGAAGCCTTGAAGCTGCTGCAGCGGCAGGTCGGCCAGGTCCTTGTGGACGGCGGCAGCGGCCTTGACCGCGTGGGCCACGGTCTCGTGCGCGTCGCGAAACGGCAGGCCCTTCTTCACCAGGTAGTCGGCCAGGTCGGTGGCCGTGGCGTACCCGCGCAGGGCCGCGCGCTCCATCGCCTCGGGCTGCACGGTGATGCCACCGGCCATCTCCGCGAAGATGCGCAGGGTGTCCTTGAGCGTGTCGACGGTGTCGAACAGCGGCTCCTTGTCTTCCTGGTTGTCCTTGTTGTAGGCCAGGGGCTGGCCCTTCATCAGCGTGATCAGCCCCATCAGGTGGCCCACCACGCGCCCGGTCTTGCCGCGGGCGAGTTCGGGCACGTCGGGGTTCTTCTTCTGCGGCATGATCGACGAGCCGGTGGTGAAACGGTCGGCCAGCGTGATGAAGCCGAAGTTCTGCGACATCCACAGAATGAGTTCCTCGGACAGGCGGCTGATATGCACCATGGCCAGTGACGCTGCCGCGGTGAATTCGATCGCAAAGTCGCGGTCGCTCACGGCGTCCAGCGAGTTCTGACACACGCCTTCCATGCCCAGTGTGCGCGCGACGCGTTCGCGGTCCAGGGGGTAGCTGGTGCCCGCCAGGGCCGCCGATCCCAGGGGCAGGCGGTTCACACGCCGGCGTACGTCAGCCATGCGCTCGGCGTCGCGCGCGAACATCTCCACATAGGCCAGCATGTGGTGGCCGAAGCTCACGGGCTGGGCCACCTGCAGGTGGGTGAACCCGGGCAGGATCACCTCGGCGTGGCGCTCGGCGATGTCGACCAGCGCCTTCTGCAATTGCGTGAGCAGGCCGGCGATCAGGTCGATCTCCTCTCGCAGCCACAGACGCACGTCGGTGGCGACCTGGTCGTTGCGGCTGCGGCCGGTGTGCAGGCGCTTGCCGGCGTCGCCCACCAGCTGGGTCAGGCGCGCCTCGATGTTCAGGTGGACGTCCTCGAGATCGAGCTTCCATTCGAAGGCGCCGGACTCGATCTCCTGGGCGATCTGTGCCATGCCCCGCGCGATGGCGGCCTGGTCGTCGGGGCGGATGATGCCCTGGGCCGCCAGCATCTCGGCGTGCGCGAGCGAGCCTTGGATGTCGGCCTTCCACAGGCGCTTGTCGAAGAACACGCTGGAGGTGTAGCGCTTGACGAGGTCGGACATGGGCTCCGAAAAGAGCGCGGACCAGGCCTGGGACTTTTGATCGAGTTGGTTGTGGGACATAGGGGATGAAGGATCGGAATCCTTAATTCATAAGAACTAAACAGGGGTTCCGAGGCATTTCCGATGCCGATTATCGGCCCTGCATGGTGGAGCCCCGGTGCCGACCGCCGATTTCGCCGGCGGATGGCAGGCGGGGACCGATCCCTGCGGCTTCAACCCGTGTTGCGCAATCCGGCGGCGATCCCGTTGATCGAGATGTGGATGCCACGCTGCACCCGCTCGTCGGAGCGGCCTTCCCGGTAGCGGCGCACCAGTTCCACCTGCAGGTGGTGCAGCGGGTCGATGTAGGGGAAGCGGTGGCGGATGGAGCGTTGCAGGGCCGGATTGCCCGCCAGGCGCTGGCGCTCGCCGGTGATCGCCTGCAGGGCCTCGACGGTGCGTTGCCATTCGGCCTCGATGGCGCCGAACACCTTCTTTCGCAGGCGCGCATCGCCCACGAGCTGCGCATAGCGTGAGCCCAGGGCGAGGTCGCTCTTGGCCAGGACCATGTCCATGTTGGACAGCAGGGTTCGAAAGAAGGGCCACTGCCGGTACATCTTCTGCAGCAAGGCCAGTCGCTCCTTGCGGGAGGCGCCGGCGGTCTCGTCCAGGTACGCCTGGACCGCGGTGCCGAAGCCGTACCACCCGGGCAGCGTCAGGCGGCATTGGCCCCAGCTGAAGCCCCAGGGGATGGCGCGCAGGTCCTCGATGCGCTGGCCCGCCTTGCGCGAGGCCGGACGCGAGCCGATATTGAGCTGCGCGATCTCGCGGATCGGCGTGGCGCCGAAGAAGTAGTCGGTGAAGCCAGGGGTCTCGTACACCAGCTGGCGGTAGGCGCGCATGCTGGCCTGCGACAGGGCTTCGGCGGCTGCGAGAAAGGCGCGCGGAGCGGGCTTGGTCGGTTGCAGGAGCGTGGCCTCGAGCGTGGCGGCGACCAGGGTCTCCAGGTTGCGCCGCCCGATCTCGGGATTGGCGTACTTGGAGCCGATCACCTCCCCCTGCTCGGTCAGGCGGATCTGCCCGCGCACCGTACCCGGGGGCTGGGCCAGGATCGCGTCGTAGCTCGGGCCGCCGCCGCGACCCACTGTGCCGCCGCGTCCATGAAAGAGGCGCAGCTGGATGTTGTGGCTGTTGGCAAGTTCGTCGAACAGGTCGGCCAGCGCGATCTCGGCGCGGTACAACTCCCAGTTGCTGGTGAAGATGCCGCCGTCCTTGTTGCTGTCGCTGTACCCCAGCATGATGTCCTGCTCACTGCCGGAGCGCTGCACCATGCGGGCGATGCCGGGCAAGCCATAGAACTCGCGCATGATCGGCGCCGCATTGCGCAGGTCCTCGATGGTCTCGAACAGGGGCACCACGATCAGCTCGGCGCGGGCCGTTCCGTCGAGTGTGCCGGCCAGCAGCCCCACTTCCTTTTGCAGCAGCAGGACCTCCAGCAGGTCGCTGACCGTTTCGGTGTGGCTGATGATGTAGTGGCGGATCGCCTGCGGACCGAAGCGTGCGCGCAGGCGGCGGGCAGTCTCGAAGATGGCCAGCTCCGACTGCGTGCGTTCGGAATACACCGCATCGATCACGCGCAAGGATCGTGCGTCCGACAACAGGCGAAGCAGCAGCGCGCGCCGTGCGGCCTCGTCCAGCTCGGCATAACGCGGCTCGATGCGCGCGGTCGCCAGGAGCTCCGCGACCACTTCCTGGTGCTGATCGGAGCTTTGGCGCAGGTCCATCGTCGCCAGGTGGAAGCCGAACACGTCGACCGCGCGGATCAGGGGCGCCAGGCGCTGGGCCACCAGGGCTTCGCCATGCGATGCCAGCAAGGAGTCGCGGATGGTACGCAGGTCTGTGCCGAGGTCCTGGGCACTCAGGTAGGGGTTTTGCGGCGCAAGCGCGTGGCGCGCGGCTTCACCCCCCGTGAAGGCCTTCAGGGTGGCCGCCAGGCGCGCGTACATCCCCGCCAGCGCGCGCCGATAGGGTTCGTCCTGCCGGTGCTCGTTGGTGTCGGGCGAGCGCTCGGCCAGGGCGCGCATCGCCGGCGTGAACGACACCAGCAGCGCCGACTGCGACAGCTCGCTGCCGAGCCAGTGGATCTCGGTGAGGTAATGGCGCAGGGCCACTTCGCATTGCCGCCGCAGGGCGTGCTCCAGGGTCTGCGCGTTCACGTTGGGGTTGCCGTCACGGTCGCCGCCGATCCACATTCCCATGCGCAGGAAGCTCGCCACCTGCGGCTGGCCCAGGGCCCGCTCCAGGTTGTCATAGAGCTTGGGGATCTCGCGCAGGAAGGTCGCCTCGTAATAGGACAGGGCGTTCTCGATTTCGTCGGCGACGGTGAGCCTGGTGAAACGCAGCAGGCGCGTCTGCCACAGTTGCATCACGCGGGCTCGGATCTGCAATTCATTGGCGGCCAGTTCGCGCGGTGCCAGCGCGTCACGGGGCAGGGCGCGGGCTCGGATCTCGTCACGCGCGGTGAGGAGGTGGGCGATGTCGCGTTCGGCATCCAGGATGCTTTTGCGCTGGACTTCGGTGGGGTGGGCCGTGAGCACCGGGGAGACATAGCTGTGCGCCAGGGTCTGGGCGATGGCGCGCGGCTGGATGCCCGCCCAGCGCAGGCGGGCCAGGGCCACGTCGATGCTGCCTTCTTGGGTGTCACCGGCGCGCTCGTGGATGATGCGGCGGCGTATGTGGTGGCGGTCCTCGGCCAGATTGGCCAGGTGACTGAAGTAGGTGAAGGCGCGAATCACGCTGACCGCCTGGTCGGCCGAGAGTGATTTGAGCAGGGACTTGAGCGCGCGGTCCGCCTCCTCGTCGGCGTCGCGTCGGAAGGCCACCGACAGCTTGCGCACCCGCTCGATCAGCTCGAAGGCCTCCTTGCCCTCCTGCTCGCGGATCACATCGCCGAGGATGCGGCCGAGCAGGCGGATGTCCTCGACGAGCGGGCGGTTCTTC
>JACCEB010538742.1_pt1 | contig 35981 bp, 36 predicted proteins | sample 7454761 | NCBI WGS metagenome assembly JACCEB01 (sample SAMN15323454, study PRJNA562643) | freshwater metagenome | isolation source: river surface water | place: USA:Blue River Watershed | collected 2017-08-18
ATAATTTACTAACTAGTTTAATTGAATTAGAATGTTATGATACAAATATAACAAATATAAATTATATTAAAAATAAATATAAATTATTAACAATAGATTATTAATAATATAATATTTTAATTAATGTTTTTATATTTTTAAGTATGTAATAAAAACATATTTTATAGATACAATTAATTTATACAAATAGTTAAATTTTTTTATAAATTCTAAACTTAAAATACTTTAAAAATGATTATTATTAATAATAGCTAATAATAACTAATAAAAAAATTGATTATTATTATTATTGATAATAACTGTAATAACTAATAATAGCTAATAATAACTAATAATAAATAATAAAATGAATGAAAATACAATTCAAATATTAAATAAATATTCTTTTGATATATTAAATTTAGATTTATCATCTGAAAATATTTACGGTATCTTAGACGTATCTAAATTTATGCATTTAATATTTTTAAATTGTTCTAATACAAAAATAACAAATTTAGAAAATTTACCAAATAGTTTAACTTATTTATCTTGTTCTGATACACAAATAAAAAATTTAAATAATTTACCAAATAGTCTAACTTTTTTATCTTGTTATAATACTAAAATAACAAATTTAGATAATTTACCAAATAATTTAACTTTTTTATCTTGTTTTGATACACAAATAACAAATTTAGATAATTTACCAAATAATTTAACTTATTTATCTTGTTGTGATACTAAAATAAAAAATTTAAATAATTTACCAAATAGTTTAACTAAATTACATTGTTCTGGTACTAATATAACAAATTTAGATAATTTACCAAAAAGTTTAATTGTATTAGCTTGTTCTGGTACTAATATAACAAATTTAGATAATTTACCAACTAGTTTAACTATATTAGAATGTTATAATACTCAAATAACAAATTTAGATAATTTACCAACTAGTTTAACTAAATTATTTTGTTCAAATACTAAAATAACAAATTTAGATAATTTACCAACTAGTTTAACTAAATTATTTTGTTCACATACTAAAATAACAAAATGAAATAATTTACCAACTAGTTTAATTGAATTAGAATGTTTTGATACAAATATAACAAATATAAATTATATTAAAAATAAATATAAATTATTAAAAATAGATAATTAATAATATAATATATTTGAAAAGAAAATTCTTTTATTTCCATTTTTTATTAGTATATTAATTTAATATTTATTATTATCAATTTTTATAAGATTATAATTTATAAAAATATATATAATAAACATAATGAATATAATAAATACATTTGAAGAAATTATAATAAAACTAAATACTTTAATTATTTGTGATATTGATGAAACAATATTAAAATTTGATAATATTAATGAAAACTGGTGGAAAGAAACTTTTAATTATTATTATTTGAAATCAAAGAATTATGATTATGCAGAAGCAAAAACTTTAGAATATTGGACTCAATATATTAAAATAAATAAACCTCAAGCTACTGATTATAAAGGATTAACTAATTTATTTGATGAAATAGCACAAACTACAAGCAAATTAATATTTGTAACAGCACGTGAAAATAACTTGGCTAACACAACTAAAAATCATTTTGATTGTTTGAATATAAGTAATTTTGATTATTCAATATATCATATAGATGTGATACCAAAAGCGAATTTATTAAATCTAATATTCAAACAAATGCTTTTGCACATATAATATTTATTGATGATATATTAAGTAATTTAGAATCTGTTTACGAAAATTTTGGTAATTCAATTATTTTATATAAATTCCAATATACTTAATTAAATATTTGTATAAAAAAATTGAATAAAAAATTGAATAAAAAATTGAATAAAAAATTATAAATAACATTTGTAATATAACATAACAAATAATGCCAAAAAGATGTTATCTAAATGAGTATTATCTAAATACAGAAAAAATTAGATATCACGGAGATATCATAAATGGTCAATACCATGGAAATGGTAAATTATACTATCCAAATGGTATAATTGAATATGAAGGTAATTTTATAGAAGATAAATTTCATGGAAATGGAATATTATATTATCTAAATGGTAATATACGTTATTCTGGGGAATTTGTAAAAAACAAAGCATATGGGCTAGGAAAAGTTTATAATTCAGACGGTAGATTAATATTTGAAGGAATGTTTAAAGATCACTGTTGGTATGAAGGTGAAATGACCAATGGAATACCAAATGGATATGGTAAATTATATTTTGTTGATATGGATTGTTCTGGGTTAGTTAATGATTATGCTTCAGATGGTGATTTTTCAACATTATATCATCTCTTTAAAAATGTTGGATTAAGATATAAAGGATATTTTTTGGATGGAAAATTTTATGGAAATGGAACACTTTATATTTGTAGACATGATTGTACATTTGACCGCGAATTAGGAACATATGTATATGAAACAAATAATATATTTCCTAATAATTCTTTGCCAATATACTCAGGTGGATTTAAAGATAATATGTTTGATGGTGTTGGTCAATTATATACATATAATCGAGAACAATTTGAAAATTATGATGTTGTAGACCTAAGTTTTAGACAATTAATATTGTACTCAGGGCACTTTAAAAAAAATTATACTCATGGTTTTGGAACATTATATCCTAAAGTTTATAAACAAGGAATCTATCACTATTTTTATGATGAAGATGCTGATGAATCGCTTTTAAATAACACTATATCAAGTAAATATAACGAATGTGTGACATCATATGATTATTGGAGTTGTGTAGGAGAATTTGTAGATGGAGTGTTAACAAGTGGGAAAGTTTTTAATACATCTAATATATTAAAATATGAAGGTGGTATTGAGTGTGGAGAATTTATTGGATATGGAAAATACTATAATGATGATGGAACAATAAGATGTGAAGGAATATTTAAGGATGGTATAATACTAAAATAACTAATTTAGATAATTTACCAACTAGTTTAATTGAATTAGATTGTTATTATACTAAAATAACAAATTTAAATAATTTACCAACTAGTTTAATAAAATTATATTATAATGATACTAAAATAACAAGTTTAGATTATTTATCGGCTAGTTTAATTCAATTAAATTGTTCAAATACTCAAATAACAAATTTAGATAATTTACCAACTAGTTTAATTGAATTAGATTGTTATGATACTAAAATAACAAATATAAATTATTAACAATAAATTATATTTGAAAAGAAAATTCTTTTATATACTTAAAATTATTAAAAAAAACAAATTATATATAATATTATGTATAAACTGATGAGATTTGTAAAAAATTGAAATAATAAGTTATTTAAAAATTGTGTAAGTTATTAAATAAAAAATATTATGACAAGTATTAATCAAGAATATATTAAAAATTATTTAATTGATAATAAAATAATTTTTCCAACAAATTTACATGACAATGTATTAAATGGATTTCAAAATTATGGACCAGTTGGATTGCAAATTAAATCAAATATTATTAATGTTTGGAGAAAAGTATTTATTCAAAAAAATACCAATATATTTGAAATTGATGCTCCTGTTATATTAAATGAAAGTGTGTTGGAGAGAAGTGGACATATAAAAAAATTTAATGATTTAGGAATAATATTCTATGACAAACAAACAAATAATATTTTACAAGTAAAAAGAGCAGATCATTTTATTGAAGATAAAATACAAGAGCTTGCTTTATCTGGAATTATTTATGAAGACAATGAAAACTTTGTAATGAATTTTTTAAGCACTTATGGACTTGTTGAACCAAATATATTTATTGAAATAAAACCAATAAGTTTAATGTTTCAACTAAATTCATTAAATTCCAATTTATATTTAAGACCTGAAATTGCTCAAACAATGTTTACAGAATTTAAACAATTTTATGATTATAACAATAATAAATTACCATTTGGAATTGCTCAAGTAGGAAAATCTTATCGTAATGAAATTGCCGGAAAACAATTTGTTAGATTAAGAGAATTTACTCAGGCAGAAATTGAATATTTTTATAATCCATATGATTTTGAAGCTAATAGAATATTTATAATACCAAATGATTATAGTTATAAAAAATGTTTAATTTTAACAGCAAACAATCAAGTGGAAGAAGAAATTACTTTGAGCACATTACCCAATTATATAAAAAATAATATATTGTTAGAGGTTGCTATAAAATTATATATTTTTGCAGAAACTATAGGATTAGATATGAATAATATAAGATTTAGACAACACAAACAAGATGAAATGGCACATTATTCGAAAGATTGTTGGGATTTAGAAGCTAAAATATTTGACAAATGGTTAGAAATTACAGGTATTGCAGATAGATGTGATTATGATCTAAAAACACAAGATAAAAATGATATATTTAAAATTAAAAAGTATTCAAGTCCAATAATTAAATACAAATTAAATCCAAGAAAAAAATATATTTTTAAAAATTATCCTAAGGAACAAGCAATTGAATTATTGGAAAGTTTAAAACAGGATATTATATTAGATTTTAAAGAGGAAGCAGAAAAATATGATATGGAATTGTATGAAATAGAAGAGTTTAAATATTTTGAAATGATATATCCTCATGTAATTGAACCAAGTATTGGAATTGATAGAGTGTTTTATTCACTTATTGTACATAATTTACACTTGCGAGAAAATACAACAAGACCTTATTTATTATTAACAAATGAAACAACACCATATCATTTTATGTTAGCTCAATTATCTAATCATCCAGATCTAATGGAGAAATTAAACATTTATAAAATGAAACTAAGCAAGTATTCAATTTATACAGATTTTTCATCAACAACAATTGGTAAAAGATATACAAGAGCAGATGAGTTAGGAATTATATTTACAATAACAATTGATTTTGAAACATTAAAGGATAATACAGTAACAATTAGATTTAATAAAACAATGGAACAGAAAAGAGTTCATATTGATGAAATTGATAAAAATATATTGTTTTAATAACTTAAAGAAATAAAGATAATTCTAATTAGATTATCAAATGGTAAATTTATTAGTTACTTTTAAAAATCTACCACAACCTGTTCGTTGGTCATCAATTGCTTATGTTTCTTGTTTATTTGGATATAATTTAATTGGTTCCTATATGAATGCAAAGAATTTTTTAAATAAATACAGATCAGGAGAACTTGCAGAGTTAAAAAAATCAAGTCAAATTTCACAGTTACATATAGATATGATTAAATCTGATTGGGATGCAGTAAAATTCGGAGCAAAATACAATGCTTTTGAACGTTTATTCGATTCAATAATTTGGCCTATTAGACTAACAGAAGACATTATTCCAAGTATTGTATTAGCACTGAATCCTGCACCTAAAACAAATCCTGGGGAAAAAAATAACTAAAAAAAATTGATTTATTTAATAATTAATTGAATTAATTTAATAATCCAATTAATAACAATGGAACAAACTCACGAAGAGCACCAGTATTTAAATTTAATTAAAAAAATTTTATATCAGGGTACATATGAAGAAACTCGTAATGGTAGAACTAAGTCAATTTTTGGCGAGTCTATGCGTTTCTCCCTCGCAAACGGTAAAATTCCCATACTTACAACTAAGAAGACCGCACACAAGACCTGTTTAAAAGAACTGTTGTGGTTTATTCGTGGGCAAACAGATAATAAAATTCTTCAAGATCAAGGAGTGCATATTTGGGATGGGAATTCAAGTAGAGAGTTTTTAGATTCACGTGGCTTGAGCTATCCTGAAGGTGAACTTGGTCCAATCTATGGCAGACAATGGAGACACTGGAATGCAGAGACTAATCAATCAACTGGTAAAAGAGTTGAAGGATCTGAAGGAATAGATCAGTTAGAACAAATTATTACAGCGTTAAAGGATCCAAAACAAAGGACAAGTAGAAGGCTAATAATGACTGCATGGAATCCATCTCAACTTGATCTCATGAGTTTGCCACCTTGCCATGTTATGGTACAGTTCAATGTGCATGATGGGAATAAATTATCTTGTGCAATGTTCCAGAGAAGTGCAGACGTATTTTTAGGTTTGCCTTTTAATATTGCGTCTTATTCCTATCTTACACATTTGATTGCCCATCATTGTGGGTTACAAGCGCATGAGTGTATATTTTTTCTAGGTAATGCCCATTTGTATGAAAATTCAATTGAAGCTGCTCAACTCCAGATTACAAGAAGCCCTTATCCATTTCCAACTTTATCAATTAACAAGTTAAGAGATAATATAAATGATTATCAAGTAGAAGATTTTGAAGTTAATGGTTATATATCCCATGATGCAATTAAAGTAGATATGATTGCATAAATTAACGTAAAAATTGAATTAATAAGTTATTTAATAATATAAGTTATTAATTTAACAAATGGCATTAAATTATCAAAAACTTTTTTTATTAGGAAAAAAATTAAAATATAATGATCCAGAATTTACTTTTACATTCGTGTCAAATGATTTAAATTTACAAGGAAAAAAATGGAGCAATATGTATTTGTTTCCTACAAGTGAAACAGATGATGAAATGCGAATAGATTTTGCTGTTGGAGAAAATTTACAAACTAGAATTAAAAATTATGGTAAAAGTTTTAATCATAATGGAGCATTTTATTTAATGCCTAATGAAAATAGCGCTACTAATTTTTATTTAGATGATTCAGATGGTATGTCTTTCCAGGATGGAATGCGACCCAGCGCAAGCGGTGGACTAGATATATTGCTAGAAAATAATGTAATTAATAAAGAAATATATGATTATATTACTGAAACTATGAGATGCAGAAGACCAATACAAGTTAATATTGAGATAAAAAAATAATTAAAAAATATATAAAATTATGTTTATAAATATAGATATATATATAGATAAAAATGTCTTATCCAAAATTAGTTTATTCTCATAATAAATATATTGAAACTGTTGGAAATAAAAATAAAAGCAAAATTAAAGAATATTATTGTTATAAAAACAATGATTTTTTTAATTTACAAAATAATAGATTAATTTTAATGTCTGATTTACATTCACTTGCCGATTTTATTATTGATGATTTAATAAAAAAAAAGAAAATAGACAAAAACACAATAGTTATTTCAACAGGTGATATGGCTGGAAACAATAAAATTGGTGGTAATGGTGATCCTTATACTACATATAAAAAAATATTAGAACATTCAAGTAAATTTTATTTTGTTCAAGGAAATCATGATGTACATAATGATAAATGTTACGAGCTAAAAAATAATGATGAAACACCTTGTTTAGTTAATATGATTATGATAAATACACCAATTGGAAAAATAGCGGGTATAAATGGTATTGAAGTTGATGACACAAATGTAAATCATAATTTCCATAAATATTCAAATAAAGAATATAATGAGAAATTAACAAGAGTGCTAGAATTAGAGCCTGATATTATATTATCACATCAACCAATAACAAATATAAATTTTGGAAAAAACAATGTTAAGTATTATATATGTGGTCATTATAGCATTGAACCATTTATTGAAATTAAAGACAATATTTCATTTATAAATCTTGATAACAAAGTTTTAATTTTTGAATAAATTTATATTTATATTTATTTATTTATATTTAAAGTTAATTTATTTATATATCTCAATGTTTAAAAATAAAATATTTGTAGTAGTTGATGTAGAATCAAATGGTCCAATTGTTAGTAAAGATGAGATGACAAGTTTTGGAGCAGTTATTGTTGAAAATGAACTTAAAAAAACTTTTTATGCAAGATTGGAATGTAAAAAACCAGGATATATGGAATCAGTTGATACATCAGCACCAATAGAAACACCTATGCAAGCAATGGAAAGATTTGAAAATTGGTTAAATAGTTATAAAACAGATCAATTAAATAGTTTTGTTTTTGTAAGTGATAATCCATGTTTTGACTGGCAATTTATTAATTATTATTTTTTAACAACAATTGGTAGAAATCCATTTGGATTTAGTGGACGAAGAATAGGAGATATATGGTCAGGTTTAACAAAAAATATAAATGATCATAGTGATTGGAGAAAATTTGTTAAAACAACACATGATCATAATCCAACAAATGATGCTATTGGGCATGGGGAAGCTTTATTAGAAATAGTTTCTCAGATGCAACAAAATTCCACAGCACCAAAAGAAAAAGTTGTTTCTCCAGCAAGAAAAGGAGATTGGGTTTGTCCAATATGTAATGTAGTTATATGGGCATCAAAATTAGAATGTGCAAAATGCCATTCGAAGAAAAATTAAAAATTTATTTATTCCAAATTCAAATACATCAAATTATTTGAGTATAGTTTGAGCCCAAGCATTTGATATAATTCCATATAAATTAATGAAAAAACCACACACATGTTATATTTTATTTCATTAAAAAAATCTATTATCGGATTTTCTGAATATTCAGCCCAGGTTTTATTAATATATTTATTAATTGATTCAATGGTTGGATTATCTAGTTTTAATTCTTGCATTGCTTTATTACATAATTTTAAAAATTTTCTAATATTTAAATCTGATGTTTTTAATTTGGATAGTAATTTTTTATTTGACTTTACATTTTCATGATTAAACTTTTTTGCTGACTTGTCATCAAATTTAAATCCAAATTTATAATAATAAGGTTCTCCAGATGTTAATGTATTTGCATATTTAAGATCTAATTCATACTTAGAATTAGTTGGACAATAAAATTTAGAAGAATCTGACAATTCAAGTTTTTTCATTTTACTTTGAATAGCAATCTCTTTAATTAATTTCATCATATGATTTGTAACTTCTTTGGGCTCTAAGTCTGGTAAACAATGTGCATCATAATATAAATTTAAAATAGTTCCAACTTGATTAACAAAATCTAAAACTAATGCAAAACATACTATCTGTTCATTAATTGTAATTAAATTAATTGTAATATTATTGTCAGTAGATTCTAAAGTATCGATTTTTATTTTATATTTGTTAAATTTTTCTAGCAGTTCATTAACAAGTTTAAGATTATTACCTCTGACACCACCACTTTGTTGTAAATTAGCATTATAAACTAGAGCATATTTATTTCTTATTGGTATCATTTCAAATAAAAATTCACGAAAATTTATATAAGAATGATATTTGATTCTAAATTCAGTTAGAGTAGGTGAAGTTCCTAACATATAAATTAAATATAGATATATATTATTTTGCAAAAGCATATAATTCTAAAAAAATTGAATTTTCTAATTATTGGTTCTATTAGTTATACTAAATAATTATATTTAATAAATCCAATGCATAAATTTGCTGACTGTTTTCATTTGTATTTAAAGCAAGTAAAAAATCATTTGATATATGCACATTATTCGCAAGAACCAAATTGCGAGGATAAATTTTATTGTGAAAAAATGATATATATTAAAGAAATAAAATCTATCCAAATTAGTTTAGGTGAATTAAACAATCAAATTAGTGTAAACGTAACATTTGTAAATGAGCAAAATAAATTAGAATCGCATGATTTGGCTGGATCTTGGAAATCATTTTATTTCAATAATTTTACACAAGTTGCTAAATATATTAATTTGTTAACATCATTTGTATACTCTAGGCCTATGTTTGAGTCAAATATAGATTCTGATTCGAATATAGATTTTACAGAACACTATACTAAATTAGACGATTATGAAAATGCTTTGTTAAGTTTAACATTTGATACACCTTGTGCTGACAGCGTTACAGTAAGCGAATTATTTGCTGATCAGTCAATTAAATATTATTATGATGTAGCAATATTTAAATTTGCAGGTAAATCCACATTGGTGACATTTGAATCTCAAGAAGGTTATGAAACAAAATGTTCTATTGTTTTTTTCACTGCACCATTTTTATCAATGGAAAATGTAGATGTATTTAATAAATCTGCGTATCGTGTTGAACTAATAGATGCAGAGGAAAGACAAAAATATGTTATTTCAAGACTATCTAAAGAAAACTACACCAAGTTAAAAACATGGATTGAAGGAAAGATATAAAATTCAATTTATTTATATTTAAAGTTAAATGAATTTATATAGTAAATTATGGAAAATCAAGAAAATGTGTTAATTCAAGACAAACATATTTTATTGTGTGTGGATACAGAGTTAGATAGTTTTTTATCTAATTTTTGTGGAGTTATAATAACTAATAAAAACTTAGACCTATTAGAAGATCTTGTTAAAGATTTATCAAGATCTATTTATATTTGCGGGAATGTTGAATTAGCTTGCAAACTAACATCCCAATATTTAAATTTTAAATATATAATTAAAGAGCTATCCACTGAATGTGTTTTAGATTCTAATTTAGAATACAAAATAATTGGATTGGGTCAAGTTCCAATTAATATACATAATATGGGAGTTTATTTTAAAAACTATTTTAATACTGGAATAGATTATTTTGAATCAATTAATTCAGAACATCAATTTCAAGCACTAACTGAATCAAATAAACCTACAAATGCTTATAGAACTGGATTATATATTACTAAAGTTACTTCAGATAAATCCACCAAATCATTCCATTTACTTCGTTGTTCATCAAATTTAGACGGATATCAAAAACAATTATATCTTGTTATAAAATAAGATATAATTAATTTATTTATTTATTTATTTTTTTGTTTTAATATGTCTATTTCGCATACCATTTATTTTTGCTACATATACATTCATTATTGATAATATATCTCTTACTAGCTCTTCTTCTTGTGTCTCATTCACATTTTTATTCATTACTATTATTTTTGCTTCTGAATATTTTTCTAGCAACATTTCTATTAAATCATAACCAAAACGTGCTAATCTGTCTTTGTATGTTATTACTACTTCTTGTATTTCGCCACTTATTCCTAGTTCTAGTATTTTTTTTAATCCTTCCCTTTTTAAATTTAATCCACTTCCTATATCTGTTATTATTTCATGATTTGGATATTTTTCTTTCATTACATCTACTTGTCTTTTTAAATCTTCAGACTGTTTTTGACTTGATACTCTACAATAACATATATTTCTTTTGTTATTATCAATTGATAATTTATTATCGTCTAAGTATTTTCCTAAATTATATTTACTTATACTCCCTACTTTTATTGTTTCAATTTTATTTTTTTTTACTAAATTATATACTGTTTGATAATGTATTCCTAATTTTTCAACTAATTCTCTTCTTGATACATATTTATCTGGCATATTATTTAATAATTAATTGTCAATTATTATTATATTTTATTATTTTTTCTTTAATTATGTTTTTATTATATTTTGTTATATTTTGTTATATAAAACATATTTAAAAAATATAATATATTTATTATTATAATGTATGAATGAAAATGGACCAGAAAAATGTATTTGGTATAATAACAATATTAAAAATATCTCTAAATTAATACCTTATTATGAAATTAGTAGATTTAATTATAATCAAAAATTTTTTAATTCAATACAACATTCTAAAAGTAAAACATACAAAAATGAAAACTTTCAAATTTTAAAAACTGTTAAAGATCCTGAAGAATACAAAAAACATTTAATTAAATTAAAAAATGTTGCACTTGAAAAAAATATAAACAAAAAAGATTCTACAATTAAGTCTATTACTACTAAATACAATAGGCTTATTGAAAATCACAATAATATAATTAAAACACAAATGTTTCAAATTTATCCAACTGAAGAACAAAAAATAGTAATTTTTAATTGGATGAATGAGTGTGTTAAAGTTTATAATAAATCTATTGATATGTATAATAATAATGAATTAAATTTAAATTATATGGTAAGTAAATTAGTTGTTTTTAATAAATTATATAATAATGTTGATAAAAACGCTCCTTATGATATGTTAACAAATGAAGTTCAAGTTTGTTGCTCTAATATTAAATCATGTTTATCAAATTTAAATAATAATAACATTAAATTTTTTAATATGAAACATAAAAATACATCAAGAGGTCAATCAGTATTAATTCCAAAAAAAGCAGTAAACTCAAAAGGATTTTTTACATCTATTTTAGGTAATATGGAAGGATTTGAAAATATTGATGCAGAAATAATTGATTGTGACAGTAGATTAATTTATGATAAGATTTACAATCGATTTTATTTAAAGTGTCCAATGTATTTTAATAAAATAAATGTAAATAAAAGAAAGTCAATAGTTGCATTAGATCCAGGAGAGAAAATATTTATGAGTTATTATTCATTAAATAATTGTGGTCATATTGGAGATAATTTTAGAGATCGTATAAAAGAAATACAAGTTAAGATAAAAAGAGTACAGCGAGACATTAAAAAAAGATTAAATCGAAAAAAATTAAAATTAAAAAATGTGAATAAATTAAAAAAAAAATTAAGGTCTTATTATGACAAAATAAAAAATATAGTAAAAGAGCTACATAATAAAACAGCCTTATATTTAGTAAGACATTATGATACAGTATTAATTCCAGAATTTAAAACTCAAGATATGGTAAAATGTTTTGGAAAAAAATTTATAAAAGATAAAGTTAAAGAAATAAAGAATACATTAAAAGAAGAAGAACAAAAACAAGAATTTAGGAAATATACAAAAATAAAAAGATTATCAAAAGAAAGAAAATTTACATTAAATAGTTTATCACATTATAGGTTTAGACAACATCTCGAACACAAAGGAAAAGAGTATGGTTGTGAAATAAAAGTGGTAACAGAAGAATATACATCAAAATGTTGTAGTAAATGTGGTATTTTAAGTGAAGAGTATAATAATCGTGTAAAAAATTGTAAATTTTGCGGATTAAAAATAGACCGAGACATAAATGGAAGTAGAAATATTTTAATAAAAAATAATAAAGATAATTTTAAAATACCAATAAAGAAATGTATGTCAACAGAAAAAACAACATGAATAATAAGGTCGTAAGACCGAAGGCAACCATATAGCCTTTTGGAACTGTTATAATAAAATATAACAGTTTAATATATGGGACCAACAGATAATTTAAGACAAACAGATCATTTTATTCTACAATCACTTAATTTAACAGCTGAGAAATTTTTTAAATCAAATTCAGATCTAAATCATATATTAGCACAAGTTTATCACAATACAAAGTCTGAAAGCGAAGAATCTAAAGACCACAAAGCAAAAATTAAAGCTCATTCAGATAAAACTAAAGATATGCCAGTCAATGGACTAATGGCATTTTGTACATTTTATAAAGATATTTCTTTAATTCCAAGAACAAACCCATCTAAATCAGATCGGTTTGATTGGTGCTACAAAGGAACAAGTATTTTAACAAAATTACGTTTTAAGTTAAAATCATGTGTACGAGATCCAAATTTAGCCAAACAATTTGATATTATTCTTTATCCTAATTCTGTATTTTTTATGAGTTTGTCAACAAATAGATTATATACTCATGAAATAGTTCCATCTGGTTTGCAAGTTGAGTACCTACCTATACGTATGGGTTATGTTGTTAGATGTTCTAAAACTTTGGCAGTACATAAATCAGGTGAAACTTTTATTAAAGAAACAGAACAATTGGTTAAATTATGCCAACCAGACAACCAAGGTATTGATACTTTAAAAGAGTTATATTACAAAGAAAATAATTCAGATGAACTAATTGAATATCCAAAACTATATTTTAGTTTGAACCAGGGGGATTACTTAGAACCTCATGTTTAGTTATTGGATCCATCAAATCACTAGGTGATAATGTGTAATTAATTTCAGGATATTTAAAATCTATTTGTTGATTTTCAATTCCTTTATATTTACAAAATAGTTTTCTTTTATCCTCATTTGCCAAAACCAATTGCTTGTTAGTTAGGACTAACCATGGGATGCCTTGAACAAATCTAACAAATTGATTTGATTGTCTAAATGTGATTCCCAACCATTTACTACTTGATAAAGTAGTGTTTTCCAAAATTATTTTATGTATATGAATGTGATTTGTTTGTGTTGAAAATATCACAACAGATCCATGAGTTAAAATAATTTCATTAATTACACCGGTAGACTTATTTTGAACAATTAGCTTTCTTAAATTTACTTCTTGAGCATTTTCATAAAATGACACAATACAAATATATGATTCAGGGGCTAAATCTAGTGATTGATCAGTATGGAATTTCATTTTATAGTAAGATGAATCATATATTTCAACTAACCCATTATTTAGTTCAAGATTTGGTATTTTAGATATAATTTTTATTTTGTCTATTATTTTAAAATGTAATTGGGTAAATTTCTGTGCGGGTTTGTTGTATACAGTAGTAGTTCTAACTATGGAATTAGATTATTAGATAAATCAACAATAACTGTTCCAATCCGACCATTAACAACATCATCAAAATCTAATTGACTAGCTAAGATCCCAAAATGATTGGATTCAAAATCTAAAATATATTTGTTAAACATTAATACTTATATTATAAACAATTTTTTATATCTAATAATATAAATTATAAATCTATTTTAGATTACAAGAAACATCTGTAAAAGCATATTATTAAATTAATAAAAATATAAATATAAATATAAAAACTTATTAAATAAATAATTTAAAGTTATAAAAATAAATTATTAATAACTATGGAATATACATTTAAATTTGATGAAATCGGCATAAAATTATCATCTGAACAAAAAGCTAAACTTTTAAACTCATTTGAAGAACTACATCCTTATTTAGAAAGTTGTTATACATTATATCAAGGTTGCCCAAAAACAAATTTAACACATGTATCAATAGTATTTAATTTTAAATTAAATGCAAGAGTAAATTTAGAAAACTTGAGTATTGAATGTAAAAATAAATGGAAATTAAATGAAATGCAATCATTATTTGATTTAGATATAGTTCAAATGTTATTTAAAAAAAATAAAGGAGAGTATTGGTTACTTGATGGTAAAGTATTTAGTGGAACTCCTCCACTTCAAAGGTGTTTACCAGCAGATTTAATTGAATTAATGTTTGGTGAGGAAGCAAAATTATATCATTTAGATGCTTCGCCTGATTGTTTTAATATAGTAAAAAATTGAATTTTTAATTAATTTAAGTATATCAAATAATATTCTTAAATAATGTCACAGTTTTATCTTGATGCAATTAAAGTTAATCATTTAGCTATTAACTATGTGCCTGCAGAGCTACTAACACCCAAGTTTTATTCTGAACTACTACAAGCAAATCCACGAGTTTTTATTAGTTTAATTAAAGACAAGGCGAGCAATTTATTAAATTTTCCTAAGGAAAGTATAACTTATCAAATGTATTTTCAAGCAATTGATGCAAATCCTAATGTATTTAAATTAATTGATCACAGTGTATTAACTAGAGAAATGTGTTTACATGCAATTAGAAATAAATCATATCAACTAAAATATGTACCAAATCATATTATAAAAGGTATAACCTATGATAAATTTGATATTCAAATATCAACAAGTTTACCAATTATATATAATGAAGAAACACGTTCAAAATATTATGATCCAATGTTAGCTCCCGGTGATATTTATGTTTTAGTAAATTATTGTGGAAAACAAATTATTAATATGATAATTAAAACAGAAACAAATTGTTTTCCACCTGGATTTAAATTTACAAGAAAAGTAGAAATTTCTCCATACACAAAAATTAGTTGTGACTCTGATACTAGAAATAAATTTATTAAATATTTAAAAAAAAATAAGAAAATTATTATTAAAGCTTTAGAATCAACTGCATATTCTGACGATTATTCTGAAGAACATGAGAAAAAAATGTCAACACATATTTTCAATTTAATTAAACAAACTATTTTGTCACCAAATGAAGTAGACCAAGAAGTAGACCAAGAAGTAGACCAAGAAGTAGACCAAGAAGTAGACCAAGAAGTAGACCAAGAAGTAGACCAAGAATTTAATAAAGAAACAAATGAAGTAGACAAAGATACACTTGTAAAAAAATTAGTTAAAGAAATAAAAGAAGAATTTATTCAAGAATTAAAAGAATCAGCTCAAGAATTAAAAAATGTAACAATAGATTCATCCAATGATTCAAATTCAAAGAAAAATATTGAAAATATATTATTAGAATTTGCTAGTGGAAAATTAGTTTAATATATTTAAACATTTAACAATTATTTTATTTAGATTATTATGGTTTTTATTAAAACCAAAGGATGTTTATATTTGTCAATTGAACCAAATGTAGTTCAACAATATTTGAATCAAGTTGATTTATCTTGGCAGGCAAATAGAGAAAAGAGGGATGGGTTGAATTATCATATTACTGTAGTTAGATCTTGCGATACAATTGATTTGACTTTAAACTCAACCCCACCCAATGAAAACTATTATATTGTTGGGCTTAAAAAGGTTCAGGGAGTTGCATTTTTAGTCGTACATTATCCTGCAGGTGATAAATTTAGACGTAAAAACTCACTTCCCGATATTGATTTTCATATTAGTTTAGGATGGGCAAAGGAGGATAATCATTCAATATGTAAAAGTATTAAAATATTAAGTTGTGAGGACATAATAAATAAAAGCTTTTGGTCTAATGTCACTGTTTCAAATAAACAACTAGACTTAATGAGCAAAATGTACGAGTTTTTTCCTTTAGACCCAGATATTCTTGCAGGTTATATTGATTCTTTGTGCAAAGTATCTAGTTGGGTTCTTGCATCTAAACTATCTTACAGTTTATTAGATTTAGATGTGTTAAGGGGTTTATATGCATTGATAAAAATAAATTCGCATTTAAATACATTAAACTCAGATTTAATAAAATTAATTGAAGAAAAAATTCAAGGGATTCAAGCTAATTCACAGTATACTGATTATATTATAGAAAAACTTAATGGATGGGCATTAGCTAATTCAGGACACATTGTGCTTAAACAAGAATGGGTTAATTATAATGGATTAATTACTAAAATAAACAAACCTAGAAACTGTACAGAACCTTATTCAAAAATATTTGGAAGTGCTGTAGTAAAAAGTTCACATTTAGAGTATTTAAAATACAAATCTATTCACACAATAATTAGTTTGGTTGAACCTAAAGAAAATATTGTTGATTCTGAGCTTTTGGGATACTTTGGATCTAAATATATTTCTTTCCCAATCCCAGATAGACATATTGTTAGTTTAGAACAAACAGATGCGATAATTGAGAAAATGATAGAAATTTATGATTCTAATAACTCAACTTTAATTCATTGTATGGGTGGAAAAGGTAGAACAAATATGATAATATGTTGTTTTGCAATTAAAAAATTAGGTTTAAAGTACAATGAAATATGTGATCATTTAAGAACAAGTCGAGAATTTATTTTATCAAGAGAACAGATTGATTTGATTAAAAGATATGAATTAAGTTTGGCACAAAATCCAGATTTTAATAAGAAGGACAAAAGTTTTATTAAATATGGGCGTTATTCATGTCCAAAAATGTTAGTTTTAGTTGGGCTACCAGGATCAGGCAAATCTACTTTTTCAAAACATTTGGTTGATAATGTAAAACAAATTATTCGAGTTAGTCAAGATGATATTGGAAAAAAAGCATGTTATGAAAAGATTGGATCTTCAATTCAGTCAAATAGTTTAATAATAGTTGATAGATGTAATTTAAAAGCAGGAGATAGAAAAGAGTTTTGTGATTATTTAAGACCAGGTCAAAAGGCATGGGCAATCCAATTTAACACTGATGCAGATGAATGTGTATATAGAGCTCAACATAGACCAGATCATCCTACTTTAAAAGCATCAGGTGCTGAAAAAATTATAAAAGGGTTAGAATTATCTTTTGAACCTGTAAACTTAGCATTAGAACAATTTGAACAATTAATACAAATAAAATCTCCAGATGATTTAAATTATATATTGGAACAATGGGGATTACCGCCAATTGATTGTGAACCAATTAATAATAATTTAAACACAAAAACAGGAGATATTATTAAATTTCCTAGAACAAGACATTTGGCAAATATTGGAGGTGCAAGTAGAGAAGATTTATTATTAGAACAGAGTGAAATAAATTATTTTTTAGCATCAGAACTGTACATTGAGGAAAAAATAGATGGGGCAAATATGGGTATATCAATTGATCCATCAACTTATACAATAAAATTTCAAAATAGATCACATTATGTTACATCATCATATGCAGCACAATTTAAAAAGTTAGATGCTTGGAAAGATGCACATCAAACGGAATTATTTGATATATTAGAACCTGGTGTCCATATATTATATGGTGAATGGGTTTATTCAAAACATTCAATCCATTATAATAACTTGCCTGGGTATTTTATTGCATTTGATTTATTTGATATTCCAACAGGCAAATTTGCATCTAGAAATAAACTTGAAGAACTTCTTGCTAAAACATCAATCCCTTTGATTAGATTAGTAACCAAAGGCAAATTTAAATCTATGGATCAAATTGTCAAACTAGTTGATAGCAAATCTGCATATTATGATGGTAAATTAGAAGGTATATATATTCGAGTATGTGATGAATTTAATACTTTAAAAAGAGCAAAAATAGTTCGTTCAGATTTTATTTGTGGAGATACACATTGGTCTAAATCCAAATGTACTGAGAACTTATTATCTATAAAGCTTTAGATCCAACCAAAAACCATAATATAATAGATAATATACTTCCAGCAACAAAACCATGACCAGCTGATTTTAATGTTTTATCAAGTGCATAATATCCTACAATTGGACCAATAATATAAGATATAATTAAATAAAATAACATAATTAAAAAAAATTTATTAAAATTTGGTATCATTATAAAATAAAATGAGATATAATTTATAATAAAATGGATATAAAATTTTTTAGTTCATTATTATTTTTAACAAATGTAATAGTTAATTTTTATTTACAAAATTATATTTATGCTATTTTATTTTTATTATTATCAATAACATCATTAACACATCATTATTATAATACAAATAAAACATTTATTTATGATCAAATTTCATTATATTTAGTTATATTTTATGGAGGTTATATTTTTTATAATAAAAATTACAATATGTCAGCATACTATTTTATAATATTAATGTTTGTTTTTTGTTTTATTTTATATTTTATTGGCAAAAAATATAAACATTTTTGTTTTCATAAAAATAAAAATGTTGCAGATAAATATCATGCTTTTATGCATTTTTGTGCATCATTTGGCCATCATCTTATTGTATTAATATAGTTAAATTAAAATTTTCATCAATTGAATATTTTGATAAATCTATTTTATTTACATTAGTAATATATATTTCAACATTATATCCAGCATCGGGGTTATTTTTTTGCTTTAATTCTTTTGAATATGATACAATAGATAACATTTCTGAATCATTTGATAGAACTGATTCATGTTCACTAAAAATAATATTATTTTTTGTATTAGTTATAGTTAATTTAATTGATTTGCAAACTTTTTCAATTGAATCAAATGTTTTAGTTTTTGTTTTAATTAATGAATCAAAACAATCTGTATAAACATACTCTAAAATAAATGCCATTAAAAATAAAATAACTTATATTTCAATAATAATAAAAAAGCAATTTTTCTAAATTTTAAATTCACCAACACTAATTATATCTTGATATAATTTGTTGTATTCTGGATTTTCTTTATTTATAGTTCTTAGTTTTTCCATTTTTTCTAGCACTGTATTCTTATAATAAATATCTTCTTTTAATATATTTTGTAGTTTAATATTATTATTAATCATAGAATAAATTTTATTTTTATTTTCAAGATTTGAATATTTTATTTTATTTTTTAAAGGTAATAATAGTGGTTTTAAAGGATTAATTGGATAATTATCAATTATCAAGTTCATTTTATACTCAATTTCATTATTTAAATAATTAATACAAAGATCTTTTAATTCATCTTCTTGATTACCTAAATAATGATGATGATACCATACCAGACTATAACCTAAATAAATATTTGACAGTAAATCTGCCATATTTCCTGAAATCATTTGTTTTGATTTAATTTTCCCACCCATTAATGCTATAAAATTACTTAAAATACTAAATTTTAAAGTGAGATAATCTAACTGATTTTGTGAATTTTTATTTATCAAATTTAATGGATTTAATAAATTTAAATAATTTGCTAAAATTTCTTTTACTAACAAATTAAAATTTTTATTAAACATTTCTTGGTTATTATCTTGAATACTTTGAAAAATAGGGAAAATAAAAGGATGACTTTTATTTAATCCTTGGCCAAATATTATTAAACCCCTTGTTAATGTATTTGATCCTTCTACAGTAATTCCAACAGGTGAAGAATTATAAAATTTTGTAAAAAAATTATTATCACCAATACATATTCCACTTCCCGAATATATATCCATTCCATGATTTAAAATATTTCTTGCTCTTTCAGTTGTTTGTTGTTTCATAATTGCTGTAATAACAGAAGGTATAGATCCAGAATCTAAAATATTATTAGTAAATTGAACACTTGTATTAATAATCCAAGTATTAATAAACATATCAATAAACTTTTCCCTAACAGCTTCCATATTTCCAATAGGCATATTAAATTGATTTCTAATATTTATATAATTCATAATAGACATAGTAATATATTTTGATGAACCATTTGCTGTTGCTGGCAAACTAACACCTCTACCAACTGCTAAACATTCCATTAACATTTTCCAACCCTCTCCAATATTTTTTTCACCACCAATTACTTTTTCAGGATCAATATAAATCGTACCTTTAAGAGTACCATTTGGAAAACCAGCATTATTTGGATTATGATAAGTATTTTGAATTAAACCATCTTGAGAACTTTCAATTAATGCGACTGTTACACCCCCTACGCTGGGTTGCAAGCCTGAAAGACTAGACTTGCCTTCTTTTTTAGATTTCAATAAATTATTTGGATCTTTTAACTTAAATGCAATACCAATTAAATTTGAAATAGGCGCTAATGTAATATAACGTTTATTTAAAGTAATTTTAATTTTTGGTTTACCATCTACTAGCTCAACAGTTCCCTCATCAATTTTACCAACTGCATCACTTCCATTATTTGGTCCTGTTAATCCAAAACAAGGAATAAAGGTTCCATCTGCTAGCTTGGGTAAATAATATTTTTTTTGATCATCTGTTCCATAATGCTGTAAAAGTTCAGCTGGTCCAAGTGAATTTGGAACCATAGCAACTACACCTAAAGATGGGTTATAAGATGAAATCATAGATAATACTTTAGATTGTGCAGAAATAGATATTTTATTACCTTTAAATTCTTTATTAATAATCATACTTAAAAAACCATTTTTCCCCAAGTAACTCATAACATTATTAATATTTTTACTTGGATATATACTTTCTTGTCCAAATTGTTTTAATAAGTTATCAGTTGATTCAATAAAAACTTTTTCATCTGGTGTAATTTTATTAATATTTCCACTATTAAATAGATTTGTATAATTGATTTTTCCTTGGAAAATTTCTCGATCTATTGAAACACCACCTGATTTTAATGCAATAATTTCAGTTTCAGAAATTTTAGGAATTATCGTTTTAACACGGTTAAATAGCTGTTTGTACATTTTATATTATTATATAATGTTATCTGTTTAAATTATTGAAAATTAAAAATTTAATAAATTACATAAAGATAGAAAAAATATAATTAAAATAATGAAACACTTTATAAAAATTCTTTCCCAAAGGAAATACTTAGACCTGTTGGTAGATGAAAAATTTAAATTCCATAAAACCCGTCTGAAATTTTTATATATTTTTTCTCTTGATCATTTTTATCTGTTTTTATTATATATTTGATTGATGTACCCATATCATCTATTTCTTCAATATTAATTTTTTGATTAATTGAATAAATTTGTTTCCAATCATTTGCCAACTTGTTAATTATATTCTCCTCACATACACATTCAATATGATTTTCACCATTATAATTAAATGCAGGAGCCTGTTTTTTTATATCAAATCTTCTACAACTTGAATTTGAAGCACATGAACAAACATGATCAATTCCATCAATCCAACATCTTACATTTGTGAAATCTTCTTGTGTAAATTTATCAAAGAAACTTGTGTTTTTTAAACTTGAACCTTTAACTTTTATATTTAAATCTAATGTTCTTTCCATAGCTTTAAAAAATAAACCATTTGGATTTCTTAACTTAGTTAGAGATATACGATTTACCATATAAGTGTTTATTTTATCATCTCTCCAATTAGCATCCATTTCATCATCTGAAGTAGGTTCGGGATTATGCAAATTATATAATTGAGTTACTTTCTCAGCAATTTGTTCAAAGCTAGGAGTTACATCATACCACTTGGAATTAATAGCTGCACCAGCTTCCCATGGTCTATTACCCATATAGTACTCTGAATAATGTTCTTCATCATAATATTTTTTAATTAAACTAGGTTCAAAAACTTTTACTTGAGGATATATATATCTAATATGATCATACACAAACCCACATATTCCATTTAATATATTAGCTTTAAGTTTATCACCAGATTCAATATTAAATTGTATATCTAATTGAGGTCTTTTCCAACAAGGAATTGAATATGAAACAAAATATGGAATAGAAACAAGTTCAGCTGAATCAAAGTCTAGAATACTTTTGCAATCCATTTGATAATTTAATTAAAACAATATAAATTTTAATTCAATAAATTAATAAAACAATTTTTTAAATTGGAACAATTACATAAAAATTAGAATAAGAAGATTCATAATCAAACTCCATATCTAAACAATACCTAAAGTCTCCACTATCTATTGCTTTTATCCAAGATCTTAATTGTCCATATTTGTAATTTTTCTTTTTTGGATTTGAAAATTTAGGATCTAACACAGTATAAAATTTAGTTGCAATATCTTTAACATATTCTTTATCTTCAAACATTGATCTAAAATATAGACAAATATAATTTTTATTAACTTCAATACCAAATTTATCTCCCGAGTATGATGAATTAAATTTGTCAACTAATAGATTTATTCCAAGCACTTTATTAAGTTCTTTAATTTTATGTGTAATATTATCTTCATCATCCGCATATTCCATAATCCATTTAGATTCTAAAATTGACCCTTGATGAACTGGAAAAATATTTTTTTTATAATATCTATATATATTTGATAACTTGATACATTTATTATTATATCTTGGAACGTCAATATATTCAAAATCATAATCTATAGGATTTCTTAGTTCTAATTCAGGTCTTTCATCTATTTTTGAATGGATATTCATTTGTTTAATAGCCTCATTTTTTGATTTAAATTTTCCAATAATATCTAGTCCAGTTTCTTTTCTATAATCAACTAATTTTAATAATAAATATATTTTTGTTTCATTATCTGATTCATTATCTGATTCATTATTTGATTCATTATTTGATTCATTATTTGATTCATTGTCTGATTCATTATCTGATTCATTGTCTGATTCATTGTCTGATTCATTATTTGATTCATTGTCTGATTCATTGTCTGGAACATTAACTAATTCATTAACTAATTCATTGTCTGATTCATTGTCTGGTTCATTAACTGAATCATTAACTGGAACATTAACAAATTCATTGTCTGATTCATTGACTGATTCATTGACTGATTCATTGACTGATTCATTGACTGGATCATTAACTGGAACATTAACTAATTCATTGTCTGATTCATTGACTGATTCATTGACTGAATTATTGTTTGATTCATTAACTGGATCATTAACTGGAACATTAACTAATTCATCATCTGGTTGGATTAATAACTGTGTTACTAATTGTATCATTGGTTCGCTCATTGCATAGTTTATTCGTTGTTTCGCCTGCTCTTCATTAATATGATTCATTAATTGATTTATTACTAAATTATTTTTTGGAATATTAACTATTTCTTCATCCGAATCTGTTTCCCATACTGTTTCTTCATCAGAATCTGAATCTGATTCTAAATCTGAATATTTTTTACTATAAAACTCTTTAACTCTTTCAGAAATTTGTTTAAAAGTAGGAGTTACATTATACCACATACCACCAATAACTGCTTGAGCCTCCCAAGGTTCATTATCCATACAATACTCTGAATAATGTCCTTCATTATAATATTTTTTAATTATAGCACTAACTATACTTTTTGGATAATCCTCTTTAACATTGTTATATACAAAACGACATATTATATTTAATATTTTATTTTGAAGATTTTCTCCTGATTCAATACCAAATTTTTGTCTTAGTTCACTACTATAGTCATCTGGAATAGAAAGTGAAACAACATATGGAATATTTTCCAGTTGATTTAAATCAAAGTCTAGGATACTTTTACAAATCATTTGTTTTTATAATTTAATTAAAAAAGATAAACTACAATCCCAATAATTCAATAAATCAATTTTTATTTAAAAAATTGATGAATTATATTGATTGGATTAGTTAATACAATAATTTAATAATTTAACCCAATGTACAAACTAAGTTTTTATAATTCGAGAACTAAGTCTATTGATGAATTTGTTCATGATCTATCAATACCTATAAATATTTATACTTGTGGCCCGACAGTATATGATCGGGTTCATTTAGGTAATTTAAAAACATTTTTATGGTCTGATTTTGTTGTTAGTTATTTACAATCAATAGGTTATTTAACTAATCATATTATGAATATAACAGACATTGATGATAAAATTATTTCTAGAATTCCAGAACAAACCCATGTGTCATTAATTGAGTATACAAGTTTTTATACTAAGAAATTTTTAGAAGATATAGAAAAATTAGGAATTAGAAACTACACAATTGAAAATATTCACAAGGTGACTGATAATGTAGATTCAATAGAAGATATGATTGTTGAACTTAAAGAAAAAGGTTTTGCTTACGAAACTTTAGGTGGATCTGTATATTTTGATTCATCAAAAATATCTAATAATCCTTTTTATGTTAATAATCAAACTGATGGATATGAAGGTACGCGAAATATTGTTAGAGCTGATGGTGTTAAATCTGATAAAGACTTTGTTTTGTGGAAAATTATGCCAGAACGAGAAATTGGATGGGGTTATAGTAGAAATTTAAAAAAAGGTTGTGTTGGTTGGGATTCCGAATGCTGTGCTTTATCCAATAAATTACTTGGCAAAGTCCATATAAAAATGGGTGGAAGTGATTTAAAATCAAAACATCATTGCAATGAAATTTCTCAAGCAGAAGCCTTATATCCTGATCGAGTATATGGAAATTATTGGATTCATTTTGGATTTTTAAATTTTTCTGGTGAGAAAATGTCCAAATCAATTGGTAATGTGTTGAAGCTAGATGATATTGTCCATAACTACAAATTAGTCAGAATGTATCTTTTAACTAAATCTTATAAAAATGATGTGGATTATTCAGAAGATGAGATAGTGATGTTAAAAAAAGATTTTATTAATTTACATATGTTATATTCCAAGTTAGCAAATAAATTTTATCGAACAAATAAAAACCCCCAAGCAAACTATTTGGGAGATGTTAAAATCTATGACAAAATCTTAGGTATAATTTCATGCAATTTTAGTACTGGAGACGCAATTAAAGAACTTATAAAATATATTGATAAATTTATGAAAGTTTATTTGACAGATGAAAAAGCCCAGGAAATAAAAGCAGAATTAGATTTAGCCAATGGGTTGCTAAATATTATAGATTGGGATTTGTTAGAAATTGATGACCAAACTAGAAATTTTATTAGTCTGAGAGAAGAGTTGAGAGTACAAAAACAATTTGTACAAACAGATTTAATGAGAGAAGAACTTAAGAAAAATTTTATTTTTGAAGATGAAAATACTGGTTTTTCATTAATAAAAAAATTAAATTAAATTATTTTTTAGCAAGAAACCTATTTAATAAGCTGCTGAAGGCACAATAATATAAAAGTTAGAATAAACTGGATATTTACGTTCGGAAAAATAATCATCAAATTCTTCATCATCTATTGTTTTAATCCAAGAACCTAAATATCCATAATATTTAAAATCATCATTTGATGGATCTGAATTTTTAGGATCAAGCACAGTATAAAATTTAGTAGCTATTTCTTTAACGTATTCTTTATTTTCAATCATTGATCTAAAATATAGTTCAATAACTTTGTCTTTAATCTCAATTCCAAAATTATCTCCTGAATATGATAGATTGGGTGAATCAGCTTGTAACTCAATTTGAAAAACTTTGTTTAACTTTGTACAAATATCTTGAATAGTAAAATCACTATTGTAAAAATCCATAACCCATTTAGATTCTAAAATTGGACCTGTATGAGTTGGATATTTGTTTTTCCAATAATATTTATAAATGGAAGATAGCTCAACTTTTTTATTATTATATGATGGTGCTGAAATATATTGAAAATCATAGTATATGGGATTTGTTAGTTCTAAATCCGGACTTTCAGATATTTTCGCGTGCTCATACATTTTTTCAATAGCTTCGTCTTTTGATAAAAATGTTCCAATAATATCAGTATATGTTTCTTTTCTATAATCATTTAACTCCATTAACATATATTGAGTTTGTTTAATACTTTCAAACAAATTATTATTTAACTTGTTATTTAATTCATTATCTGAATTATTGGATGAATTATTATCTGAATTATTATCTGAATTATTATCTAAATCATTATTTGATTCATTATCTGATAATTTAAATAACAAATTATTATTAAATAATTTAAATAACAAATTATTATCTGAATTATTATCTGAATTATTATCTGAATAATTTTCTTCTATTATTTCTCTAACTTTCACAACAGTTTGTTCAAATGTTGGTGTAACATCATACCATTGGGAATTAATAAATGCACGAGCTAAATATGGTTTATTTTCCATATTATATATTTTATAATAGCCAGACCTATAAAATTTTGCAAGTTTTTCTTCATCAATATTTCTTAACTTAGAATTGTAACCATCATAATATATAAAATCTCCAATAATTTCCATTATTTTATCTTTTAAATCATCACCAGATCTACATCCAAAGTACTCTTTAACTTCTGCATATTTACGATCAGGATATGCTATTGAAACAACAAAAGGTATAGAAACAAGTTCAGTTGAATCAAAATCTAATATGCTTTTTATATCTAGTTTTTTAAACTCTAATCTACTGTCTGATTCATTGTCTGAACTATTGTCTGGATCATTGTCTGAACTATTGTCTGGATCATTGTCTGAACTATTGTTTGAACTATTGTTTGATTCATTGTCTGGATCATTGTCTAATTGATTAACTAAATCATTATTTAAATTTAATATACTTTGATTCATTTAATAATTTAATAATATTAAAATAAATTATACTCAAGAAATAATAATATCAATTTTTATTATATAATGGGTTGCTGGGACATTTTTTGTTTGCTATGTGCAAAACCACCACATGGATCTTTTAATGAATTAAAAGATTTAATTGAAAGTATTAATTTATATGAATCAATTAGTGATGCAAAAAAGAAAAAAAGTTATTTTGCTGGTTACTTTAGTCCTATTTATAAATGCTACAAAGCAAATCCAGATAAATTTATTAACTCAATTAAATCTATGAAAAAAAATACTAAATGGATGGAAAAATGTACTTTTTTAGCAGCTGATGGAACTGTTGCACATGGATGCGAAGAAGTATCATGTAATATAGATTTTCAAGATTCTAAGTCTAATAGATTTATTGCACAAACATATAATCAAGATTATGATGACATTGATACTAAATATGGCGTCTTTGTACATACTGATTGTTGGAAATTTATAAAACAAGAACATGGAATTAAACTTCAATATAAACATCTACCTATTAAACCAATAGGTCGTGTTGAAACAAAAGCATTGCTAGATATAGATTATGGGATTATGGAAAAATATTGGGCACAAGATTTTGATTTTGTAAAAATGATTGCAGATGGAAATGAAGAAATGGGGTTAAGTCCATTAAAAAGTGAAGTTGTAGGAAAATATGTTAATAAAATATTTTCCAAATTAAAAATTAAATTAAATCCTACAAGAATTGGGCCCATTGCTAGTGCCAGTTTTTATAAACCAAATACTTATAGGATTGGTTTAAATGAAAATATTTGGGTTGTTAAAGGAGGAAGATGGGTTGAAGTCCCTAATATTGTAGAATTTTCTATTGAAATTAAAGATATTCAAAAAGTTATCAAAAAAGTTATTAAAAAAATAGTTTTTTCCCAAGATGTAAATGAAGAACCATTATTTGTTTTAAAAATTGAAAAGAACACTATAAATATAATTTCAAGTGAAGATATTAAAAACAAAATACAGAAAAAATTGAATAAAAAATAAATTTGATTAGAGTATGAATAAAATTAATTAAATTATATTTCAATGGACAAAATTAGTTATAAGGATATGTTGTTAAAGCCAAATTTAAATCCCAAGCCTAAAATTGAAGTTGAAGTTGAAGTTGAAGTTAAAGTTGAAGTTAAAAAACTAGATCCTAAACCAAGACCTAAACCTGCCCCTTATATTAAACCTAAAAGAAGACCAATTGTTAAACCAAAGTATATACCTGAATCTATATATGATAAAGATGGAGAGATTTTTTGGTATTATCGCACAATAACAGATGAAGAAAGAAAAAAATACCATTATGAACTAGAACCGATGTTTTGTGATTGTTGTTGTTCAACTGAAATTGCTAAAATTATAAATAGAGAATTTTACCCATGTGGACGATGTTGGTGTTGTGTAGGTGAATCTGATATGTATTAAATATAATTGACTTAAATAAATACATTTATTAAATAATAAATTATGGAGTTACAAAAGGAAATTATTAATGAATGTCTTAGAGGGATGGTTGCAAATAATGGTGGCAAGTTTCATCGTTTTAAAGATCAAAATATATCAAATAATGGTGTAAGTCAAATTATATTAGAAAATAATTATACACAAATTAATAGAATATGCGATGCAATTACAATAGATGCCATTGGTATATCATTTACAAGCCATGATAATTCACATTTATTTTATGAACAAATGAATTCATTTTATGATGTTGTTGCAAAAAATAATATTTATTTAAAAATATCTTCAAAAAACTATTTGTTACTTAATATAAATTTAAAAATATTACTTGAACTTGCTAATGAATCTAAATTTATTGATTTTGATAATTCAATGATTGTAATTAAAATTCCTAATTTATTACTTGATAGAATTGAATTAATTGGGTTAGACCCAGATGAAATATTTGAGGTTAATTTTGATGAAAATAAATTAATTCAGAATATTTCCCAAGTTAAACTTTATACAATAAATTATTTATATGAAACTAAATTAAGACAACAACACGTCGCACTACACGATACATCTGGTTGTCAAAAATGTATTCAAGAAATAATTGGAGGTAAACTAAATAATATTACTTGGACTAAAAAATCCAATGGAGAATTTGCAAGTTCTTTTAATGTTCAATCTGATAGTTTTGTTAAAGGGTTTTTTATTGGATCAAAAAATATATACAGTTTAAAAGAATTTGCATTAAAAACATTTACTAAACATAAAATTTTTTATGATAGGTTTTGTATTTATAGGTATTGTATAAAAATTTCTGATAATTTAATATTTGTGCCATCAAATCCTTGTTATACAAACAAATCCCTAAACTTAGAAACTAACAATTTTTTACTTAATTATGGTTTTCAAATTGCAGATTCATTTTCTAGTGCTCTTGATATGGAAAGATATCAGACACAGTCTAGATATCAGACATACTCAGGGTCTAAAATTAATATTGAACTTGTGTTTGATATGGAACCAGAAGATTTAAATATTTATATTCTTGGCCTAAATATTGTGTTGTATAAAAACAAAACTTTAGTACTAGAAAGATCAAGTAATTTTACACTCAAACAAAATGATCAAATTGTCTATCAAAGTGACATCAAATATATTAAAAGACCAGGCTATATTGGATTTTGGAAAACTGGAATACTTGATCAAGAAGTATATTGTTGGGAAGTACCAGTTGAAAATTCAGCAACTAGTACTTTACAAAGTGAATATATTAAAAAACTACTTAATCTACAAGAAAGAATACATGATGGAGATCTTTATTTAGGACATGATAAGTGTGTGATATGTAACCAAATGCTAAAATTACATTATTACAAACATAAAGGTTTAACATGGGTTTATAGTTATTCACATTATTTGTCCGAACATAATGTTGCAATTGATAAGCAAATGGAACAAATGTTAAATGAAGAAAAATAATTTAAAGTTAAAAGTATAGTATAAACAATACTTTTAATGGTTCAGTTTTTTAAATGGCAAAAAATTTCAGACAGAAGTAGTGATTATCAGTTAGATAAAAAAAATACTAAAATATTTTCACCAAAATCTTTATGGTTTGCAACTGAAAAAATTCATGGGGCAAATTTTTCTATTTATTTTATTGATGGACAAATTAAATTTGCTAAACGCAATGGTTTTTTAGAAGAAAATGAGTGGTTTTATAATTATCAAATTATTAAACCAAAACTTGAAAAAAATATTAAACTTTTAAGTCAAAAACTTGGTTATAAAAATATTGTTGTTTATGGAGAACTTTTTGGTGGTTATTATCCTCCAAATCCTAAAACATTTAATTTAACTGAAAGAATTAATGAAAAAGGGTTTTGTATTGTTCCATTTGAACAACGTGCAATTCAAGAAGGTATCTATTATAGTCCAAATATTGAATATATAGTATTTGATATTGGATTGTATTCTAGTTTAAATCAAATTGAATTTTTACCTTATGATGTAATTATTCAATTAGTTAGTTCAATTCCTGGGTTTCTAGTTGCAAAACCATTAATAACAGGAACTTTTGACAAAGTGTCTAATTTTGACATAAATTTTAACTCAACTATTCCAGAAATTTTAGGTTTAGAAGAATTTATACTAAAAACTAACATAGCTGAAGGAATTGTTATAAGACCATGGATCAATCAAATACTAGCAAATTCATCTAGATGCTTAATTAAAATAAAAAATAAAAAGTTTTTAGAAGTAAGTGATAATTTTGATTTGACTTTGGCATCAAAATCTTATCAATACATTTTAGCAAATTTAATAACACAAAATAGATTTAATTCAGTAATATCTAAAATTGGTAAATTAACTGAATTAAATAAAGATCAGGTTTTAGAAGAATTTGTTAATGATGTTTGGACAGATTTATATCAACTAAATCCAAATATTCAAATTGTAGACGTCAATTTAGCAAATAAATTTATAAAAGAATATTCTAAAAGTATATTTGAAAAAAATCTAAGTTAATTTTATATTTAATGTCTTACGCACCTTTTAATCAAGGATTATCAAATTTAACTATTATGTCTAATGGTTCAATATCTAAATATAATTTTGATGAAAGCACATCCAAACTATATAATAAATTAAAAAATAAAAAAGAATGTTTATTTGGAAAATATTTATTTATTGGAATTATTTGTTTGGCACTTGTTAGTACTTCAATTATAGCTTTACTTGTGCTTTCATCAAATAATAAAAAAAGTTTAATTTATATAATTGGATTTATTGGAATGTTTTTAGGTTTGTTTTTTAATCAATCACAACGTGTATATATACTTGGATTTATTAGATTAATTTTAGTTATTGGAATAATTATTGGTTTATTTCTTAATCAATCACAACGTGTATATGTTTTTGGATTTATCGGTTTGGTTTTAATTGGAGGATTTGTATATTTGAATAAATTAAATAACCAAAGTATAGGTATATCTAAACAAATTGCTCGATTGCTAAAATCAAATCAAGTCTAATCTATACACAATTATAATCTAAATATTCTTGAGAATTAGTTATTAAATTTTGTTTTTCTCCATAAACTTCTACTTGAACATTTAAATTATTTATAGTTTTTATTTTTATTTCTAATTGTTCATTATTAAATATTGTTCCAGTATTTCCACATCCAAGTGGTATTACAAGTAATGAACTATTTACTTTAATTATATCTATTTCTACATCATCTAGATATATTTGATTATTAATTTTCAAACTAATACTTAAAATATTATTTAAATTTTCTGAGTAAATAAATATCTTTGAATAATAACCACTAAATTTATTCCAACACATACTATTTGTTTGTATAGTTTCAAAACATAATTTATTTAAACAAACTGTTCCTAAATACTCATGTGTTTTTACTGTATTTAAAAATATAACTTCATCATGTAATTTTGCTTTAGGTGAAAAAGGTGAAAACACATCTGTTAAAATTTCTAAATAAACATTATCAATTGCATCAATTTCAAATTCAATATCATTAATTATTGGTAATTGACATCCTAGCAAATCTGTAAAATTGTTATTAATACATTTACCATAATATTTAAGTTCAGAATTTGAATATTTTATTTTAATAATTGAATTTGGAACTATTTTTTTACCATTGGACACACAGTAAAAGTTTTTAAATACAATAAATTCAATTTCCGGTATTTTTGCTTTTATATCATTAAATTTTATTATAAATTTATTTGTATCTATTTTTTTTGCCTTAATTATTGATAAGCTATTTTCTGTATATCTTCTTTCTTCCATTTTTGAATATGTTATTAGTGGTTTATTATGATATTTTTCATGCACTAAATCTGAATTACCCACCAATTCAATACTTTTATTATTAATAGTTTTTTGTCTTAATTCTTCTAAATATTCATGTTGTTTATCAGATGTAAAATATTTTGAAAAATGTTTTAACATTGTATAAGTAATTTTTACATTATTTTCCCCATTAATAAATAACTTGGAAATTTCTGGACCAGACATTAAAACTGTTTCAGATCCTAAATCAACATAATGTTTACAAGGGTTGCATTGGTGGCAAAAATTATCAATCTTAATCATAATATATTTAGAAATATTACTTATTTTTTAAATAGAAAAAATTGATTCTAACTATCTATTGAATTTATCAGTTAATTAATTTAATAACAATAACATTAATGGATAATCTTATAACTAAACCTCCTAAAGGTACCATTGATTTATATAATGAAGAATATACTCATATTAAATATTATATAAATCAACTAGAAGAACTATTTAAAAAATATAATGGAATTGGTCTTGAAACTCCTGTGTTTGAACATAGAGATAATTTATTAAATAAATATGGAGATGAAGCAGAAAATAAATTAGTTTTTAATTTGGAATCAGGGATTACAGATTCTAATTTCGAATCTCTAACAGAAAAATATACTTTAAGATATGATTTAACTGTTCCTAAAACTAGATTTATTAAATCAAAATTAATTGAAAAGGCTAGAATTTATTCGATTGGAAAAGTTTATCGAAGGGATAACCCATCAGTCGGAAGGTTTAGGGAATTTTATCAGGCTGATTTTGATATTGTTGGTGAAGATTCTTCTAGTTTAATAAATGAGTTACAGTTACTAAAAATGGCTGTGGAATTTATTGAAAAAAATAAATTAGGCCCTTACAAAATATTAATTAATTCAACTGAAGTTCTAAAAGATATGTTGCTTTCAAAAATTAAAATTAGTCAAGATAAATTTAAACTAATCTGCTCAACTATTGATAAACTAGATAAATATACTTTTGATCAGTTAGTCGGGGAATTTGAAGCAAAAGGTATGGAGTGGAAACAAATTCAAATGTTAAAATCTGAACTTGCTAAAGACATACCTAATGAACAAATTAATCGAGTGATTTCAATGGCTAATATTTATGGATTCGGCTCAAATATTAAATTTACACCAAGTTTAGCCCGAGGATTAGATTATTATAATGGAATAATTTTTGAGATAGTGTTAGAAAATTTTGCTCTAACAGTTATTTCTGGAGGTAGATATGATGGGTTAATTGAAGGAACTAGTTTAATTGGCATATCTTTCGGACTGTCACGAATGGCGAGTATTTTACCTAAACTTGAACTACAAACTCAATGGAAAAATATTTATATGTGTGCAAGTATAGATAAATCAATTAGTCTAGAAACTAAATTGTCAATAGTTGCTAGCCTAGAAAAAAAATTTAATACTAATATTATAATTGATTCAGTAACTTCTGACAAAAAATTAACTAAAAATATAACCTGGTGTATATATAATAATATTAAGTATTTATTTGTTATTGGATCTAGAGAATTAGAAAATAATAAAGTAATTTTAAAGAATTTAGAAGCGCAAACTCAAGAATTAATTGATTTAAATTAGTTTAACTGTTTGCAGCTCTAGTAAGCATAGCTTTAACCCGTGATTCTTTTGATTTATCTATTGTATTTTTAATTATTGGATTATTTTTATAACATATAGTATTTAATATATTAGTATATTCTTTAATCACATCGTTATTTTTATTAAATTCTTTTAACAAATTAGTAAACCCAACTATATTATCTATTTCTAGAGGATTATCATCTTCTTCATTACATCTAAATATTTTTTCTAGAGTTCTCATTTGCTTGGTTAACATTTCTGCAAAAAACTTCTTTTTGTCTAACACATCCCATCCATCTGTAAATTTATTACCATTAAATACATGAATTTCATTATCTTTTAAATTAGGACAATAAATTACATGATTCTCTTTGTTTTCTGGATCAAAAAATGTATCTGTGGTTATAGACTGGAATGCTTCTCCTGGTACTTCAAATGCTTTTCTTAACACCGATTCTCTCATATAATCATATTTAATATCATCATAAGGTATTAACTTGATATTATTATTAATATTATAGTTATTATTATTTTGTGTATTGTTATTTTGAGTTTGAATATTAGATGTAATATTAGTATTAGTATTATTAGAATTTGTATTGTTAACTGTATTATTAGTTGTTGCATTATATTTTTGCATAATTTTATCACAAATATCTAAATTAGTTGTTTTACATCCATTAGTTGTAATATGTCTTTTAAGACCATTATATGAATTATATTTTTTATTACATGTTTTACATCTATATATTTTATCTTTATTTGCCTCATAATTATTATTAATAATATCTGTATATTCTTTAATCATTCCATTTATTGTATAAGATTTATAGTTATTTATTATTTCATTAAATTTAATTTCACAAGATTTAATATGAACCGAATGATTCCATTTTTGATCAAATATTTTTTTACAATATAAACAAGTATATTTAACCATTACACTATAATATTACTTAATATTTAAATACTTTTTTATAATCATTTTTGATTATTAATGATTATAAATGATTAAATCCAGGGGAGATATAATAATTATTAATAATATTTATAATTATTATTATAAACTTAATCTAATCTTTACTTAACTAAAATAACTATAATGAACAAAAATGAGTAAAAAAAAATTTATTGGGGAGAAAAATTATTTCAGAAAATTTTTGAAAAATGCTCCAAAATTTCAACCAGGAAAAACGCAAAAAATATGTATGAGTTTATTCAAAAATAATATTTAAATAACTTTTTTTCCCAAACCATATTTTTGAATAAACTCATCCATATTTGTAGTACCCATAGATGAATTACATGAGTGACAAATTGGTTTTAAATTTTCTGGATCTAGACTTCCACCATTAACTTCAGCAATTACATGCCCACAATGAAAATTCATTTGAGATATTTGGGTTAAATTGCAACACAAACATGTTGATCTTCCAATCTCTTCACCAATCCATTTATCCCATACAACACGTTTTAATGAGAGCGGAATTGTTTTTTTCTTATGTTTGCCTATTAAAGTGTTTTGATTAGTTAGAATTGGTTGATTAGTTAATATTGATTGATTAGTTAATATTGGCTGATTAGTTAATATTGGTTGATTAGTTAATAT
>JACCEB010029003.1_pt1 | contig 35972 bp, 62 predicted proteins | sample 7454761 | NCBI WGS metagenome assembly JACCEB01 (sample SAMN15323454, study PRJNA562643) | freshwater metagenome | isolation source: river surface water | place: USA:Blue River Watershed | collected 2017-08-18
CTTGCAAAAATATTTTTAGTGTGTTGTAAAAATCAAACAGTTTTGTCGCCTTTTTGATACACAATAAATTATGTACTTCCCAAAATGCTTTCCTGACCACAAAACTTATAGAGAATGGGTTGGTTACGCCAAACAAGCGAGAGAGAATGTTTCTCCCTGTGAGGACTGTCTTGTTGCCTATGAACTCAAGATGAAATCACAAGGTAGATGCGAGAGGAATTGGTTAACAAAAAACTTAGTTATTGGCAGAAAATCACTATCCCAAGGAATGTTTGAATGAAACTCAGAAACGCTCACAAAGACCTACTAAAACGCCTGACCTATGGCCCGAAATCCACAAAGTCCTTCACTCACGGAGACTCAGGAAACAGCCAGCTTGGGCTTCACTTTCAGCGATACCTAGACGAAATGGCGCAACAGGGTCTAGTTGTTGTAATTTCGCAACACGGCGAAGATATGTGGCATATCACAGAGCATGGTCGAAAGAATCTTGATGCTCCGAAAGTGGCGACAACGAGAAAAATCGTAGCTGGCACGACTGTCGGTGATTACGATGGTAGAGAATTGACTAGAACCTGTCAGCGGCCTGGGGCTTATGACTTTCTAGCCTATCCCTCGCTCATGGGTGATGAGCGTATTTACAGAGGTGTTTTATGAAAACTTTGATTGGAATCTCACTAGCCTTGGCTTCTTTTGTCGCACAGGCTCAATTCTCAACCCATACCTACATGGTTGGAAACAAAATGGTTACTTGCACGACCACCTGTTCTGGCCCTAATATGTGTACAACGAGCTGTTTCTGATGCCTTCATTTGCAGAACTTGAACTAAATGTAGTGCGCTGGTCGGAAGATAGAAAAATCATTCCGAACAGCACTCCAACCGCTCAACTCGTAAAGTTGTTTGAGGAAGTTGAAGAATTGAAAGTTGCGATTGATACAGAAAATCACCAAGAAGCGGTAGACGCAATTGGTGACTGTACTGTTGTGCTTATCAATATTTGCGCCTTAATGGATGTGAACCTTACGGATTGTTTGGCTCACGCATATTCGCAAATTAAAGACCGCAAGGGTTATCTTGGGGCTGACGGGATATTTGTGAAAGAGGTATAATGTTTTGAAACAAGGCTAGGACTTGGGTAGCTCCCAAGACCGAAAAGTGTCTCCTATCCACCTGCCTCTGTTTCTTTTCACGATAGGTGCTGATTAGGAAAAATCTATGAGGAAAGCCATAAGCAAAAAATTGCGCTTTGATGTTTTTAAGCGTGATGGATTCGTTTGCGCCTATTGCGGCGCTACCCCGCCAACTGTTGTTTTACAGGTTGACCACATTCATCCTGTTGCAGAAGGTGGCACAAATTCAATTGATAACCTAATCACAAGCTGCCAGCCATGCAACATTGGCAAAGGCGCTAATGTGCTCACAAACATTCCAACTAGCCTAAAAGAAAAAGCGTCTTTTGTTGCAGAACAAGAAGCTCAAATTAAAGGCTATCAATCAATACTGAGAGAAAAGAAAATTAGAATTGAAGATGAAGCCTATCAAATTGCTCAAGTCATTAGAGATGGCTGGACTCCTAACAGCAAAGACTTTATTTCAATTAAGAATTTTGTTGAAAAACTTGGTTATTTCGAGGTAGAAGAAGCCGCTGAAATAGCATCATCAAAATTTAGTTACAACTTATCAAGGGCATTTAGGTACTTTTGCGGGATTTGCATAAACAAATCTAAGGAGATGCAAAAATGAAACGCCCTTCATTTCAGTTTTACCCAAGCGATTGGTTGCGTGATACAGCCTTGCGCTCGTGTTCAACAGGCGCTCGTGGATTATGGATGGACATGATTTGCTTTATGCACGAAGGAACGCCATACGGACATTTAAAGGTTGGCGATAAGGTTATCCTTCCTTCAAACCTTGCCCGTATGGTTGGGGATAGCGCAGAGGTTGTTTCTGATTGGCTTTTGGAGCTATCTCAGGCTGGCGTATACGAAACAACGGAAGATGGCGTAATTTACTCAAAGCGCATGATTCGTGACGAAAACCTACGGCAGATAAGGGCTGCGGGTGGTTCTAAAGGTGGAAACCCTGCTTTGATGGATAAGGTTAAGGTTAACCTTGAGGATAAGCAAAAATCAACCCCTTCATCTTCATCTTCTTCTTCATCTTCTAAAAATAAACCAGCTATCGCTGTTCAGCCTGAAGGCTGTTCGGATTCTGTTTGGCAAGAATTCATTGCCCACAGGAAAACAAAGAAAGCCAAGGTTACACAATTGGTGGTTGAGACTATCCAAAAAGAGGCAAGCAAAGCAGGCTGGAGTTTTGAGGATGCTTTGAAAGAAACCATCGTTCGTAACTGGCAGTCGTTTAAAGCTGATTGGGTTACTGTAAAACCACAAGTTCAAAACAAATGGGATGTGGCTGGAATAACAACACCAACCCCTGCCAACCATGACGCTGCCCTACGCAAGATTGAAGAAGATGCAAAGAAGGCGGTTAAACCAAACGCAGAAGTCCAGGCAAGGATTGCTGAATTACTGAAAGGAAAAGCATGACAGACAAAGAAATTTTAGATTTTGCTACTAAAGCTGGTTTAGATGCAATGAAATATAAAAGCATGATTCCAGAAAAAGAGTTTGAGGTGCTAAAAAGATTCGCCAAGCTAATTAGAAACGATTACAGCAATAAACACGCACAGCTATGGATAAAGCGCATTGATGATGCTGTTAAAGACGAAAGAGAGGCGTGTGCAAAGGTTTGTGACGACATAGATTTTGATGATTGGCAACATCGTGGATGGGATCAAGGTACATACGATTGCGCACAAGCAATACGAGCAAGAGGTAAAGAATGAACGATAAAGAACTATTGAGATTGGCTGCAAAATCAGCCGACATTGAAATTGAATGGGATGAATCTTTAAATGGTTGGGTAATGCCAAACGATGAGCATGGTTGGTTTTCAATCGTAAGATGGAACCCGTTAGAAAACAGCACACAAGCATTTAATTTGGCGGTGAAATTAAGACTTGATATTCTCATTCGAGGAATACAAACCTTAGTTCCGTATAGTGATACAAAGCCCGTTATGCATGGTGAAAACCCATACGCAGCAACAAGACGAGCGATTGTGCAAACAGCGGCAGATATTGAAGAAGCTCGGAAAGCAGAGGGCTATGAATGAGTTGGCTCTTTTCGCAGGCGCTGGTGGCGGAATACTTGGGGGAAAACTTCTCGGATGGCGAACAGTCTGCGCCGTTGAATGGGAACCCTATCCAGCAAGCGTATTGTGCGCCAGACAAAATGACGGACTTCTCCCGCCTTTCCCGATTTGGGATGATGTACAAACCTTTGACGGAAAACCTTGGCGAGGAATTGTTGATGTCGTATCTGGCGGCTTTCCATGCCAAGACATTAGCGCCGCAGGAAAAGGTGACGGGCTTGACGGAGAGCGAAGCGGAATGTGGAAACACATGGCGAGGGTGGTTAGCGAAGTACGACCCAGATTCGTGTTTGTGGAAAACAGCCCAATGCTCACTACTAGAGGGGGAACAAGAGTTATTGGAGACCTTACCCAAATGGGGTATGACTGTAAATGGACTGTTATGGGAGCTGCCGACATTGGGGCAAATCACCAAAGGGATAGGATGTGGATTGTCGGAACAAATGTGGCCTACCCCTTGTGCAACAGATCACAAAGGGTCGGGCAAAACTGGAACTTTGAGGGACAGATTGGATTACGCAGCAGAAAGGGGAGCTACCAAGACCAAAACCTACACTTGGCCAACACCCAGAACGGCTGGAATGTGTGGCGGGACAGGTTCTTGGGAACTTTTGAACAAGAACACGACAAAAGAAGAAGCCAGGCAGATGGGGGCAGGAAATGGTGGGAAGTTGAACCCGACTTGGGTCGAGTGGCTGATGGGGTGGCCGCTAGAGTGGACAGACTTAAAGCCATTGGCAACGGACAGGTTCCACTCTGTGCCGCAACAGCCTGGAGAATCCTGAATGATTTATAAAAATGGACTTAGAACACCTGAAAAACTGCGAAGCAAAAGAATGGCTGAACCGCTACGCACAGAAGAAATCGACTCTAGGCTCAAGAAAAGCGCTTGCATGGTGGATGGGCGTATTAGAGGACTTGCGGAGAATCAGAGGCGAGTCCGCTACTTTGGATTTGAGGCAGCGCATGAACAGGTTAAAAAAAGAACTTGTGACGAACTCGGAGTCTGCCAAAAAATAAACTGTGAGGTTTGTCAATGAGATACGCCGCTAGGGTAGACGCAAACCAAGAGCAGATTGTTTCTGCTTTGAGGGCGGCTGGCGCTTATGTGTGGATTATCGGATTGCCTGTGGATTTGTTGGTTGGATACAACAACAAGACTTTTTTAGTTGAGGTTAAGACAGATTCAAAGAAAAAACTGACAAAATTACAGACAGAGTTTTTTGAGAAGTGGTGCGGTGGAACTCTTTGCCGCATTGATGGCCCTGAAGCAGCTTTACGAATGATTGGAGTGGTCAAGTGAGATATGAATTAAGAACACCAGAACAAGCAACATCTCTGATGCAGTCTCTTTGGCCTAAAGTCAAAGAAGCTATCAAGGGCGGTAAACAGCTATCGCTTGAGATTAAGCCTATCAACAAAAGCCGTGAGCAGGAAGAAAAGTATCACGCAATGATTGGCGAGATAGCAAAGCAAGCACAACACTTAGGCGCTAAGTGGGATGCAGAGGATTGGAAACGCCTTCTTGTTGACCAATACCTAAGAGATGTAGGAATGTACTCAAGCAAAGTATTGCCAAACCTAGACAACACAGGCATCGTGCAACTTGGCTTTCAAACCCGCAACTTCACAAAAGAACAAGCAAGCGAGTTTGTTGAATGGCTACATTCTTGGGGTGCAAATAACGGAATCACTTTTGAGGAAAAATTATGACGGATAAAGAATTGCTAGAACTGGCTGCTAAAGCTGCTGGATATGTTGAATGGGATTGGCTTGCAAGCGATGGCAATCTGAATGTTTATGACAAAAAAGGTCGTCAAGAGGCTTGGAACCCACTAACAGACGATGGTGATGCGCTGCGTTTGGCTGTGAAGTTGGGAATAACAGTTGACATCATTGAAGAAGCCTCTGGCGCTGGTGCGTTGCATCACAAGTGGTGCAGCGAAATAAACAATGGCGACCCATACGCAGCAACCCGCAGAGCAATCGTAAGAGCCGCAGCAGAAATCGGGAAGGAAATAAAATGAGCGATATTCAATATTTTGTTTTTGGTGCTATTTTTGCCTTGATTCTGAAAGTAATCATTGCTTGTTGCGAGGCTGTGATTGTTTACATTGAGAAACAAAAGTGAAGTTTGTAACGAAAGTAAATCGCAATACTGGCATGAATCCGATTGCCAGAGCGATTGCCAAGCAGAAACTCAAAGAATCAATCACAAGCCACAGAATCTCAATATTCCTTTTAGACGATGGTGAAGATGCCTCAAGCGAGATGGTCGCTACTTCCCTTCCAGTCTATGCAATGATGACTTGTTTAGAAGAACTCAAGCAGACAGACTCAGTTGAATATAGAAAGCTAAAAAGTGCAGGAAACATTCTTTTACGATGCTCAGAATCAGGATTCAAGTGGAAACGAGAGTACACAATCACAATCGACAACGCTCTCGAAATCTGCCAAGAACAATGGACAAGAATCCCACCCCAAACCCTCAACAGGGCGATTAATGCCCTCACTTCAGCGCCTGTTAAGCAGAACTGAGGAAGATGGAGATTGCCTGATTTGGAAAGCTACTTTGAACCACAACGGCTATCCGACCATTAGGTTTTCGCAAAAGACTTGGAATGTCAGAACAGTTATCGGGATTCACTACGGCAAGTCAAAGCGCAAAGGGGATGTTTACACAACAATCTGTAAAAATAAACTCTGCTTGGCTGAAGGACACATGAGGGCGGTGAGCCGAAAGGTCTTAGCCGAGAAAATGGACAAGTCTTATGCCTCAAATCCTGTGAGGGCGGCAAAGATTTCAGAAAGCAGCCGCAAACGGGGTAAATTGAGCGTAGAGAAGGCTAATTTAATTCGGTTAAGCCCTGACACCCAGAAAGCACTTGCAGAGCGCTATGGGGTCTCTAAACGGGTCGTGTGGGAGATAAAGCGTGGAATTAGGTGGAAAGACTACAAATCTAACTTTTGGGGTGGTTTATGACAAAAGATGAAATTATTGATATGGCTAGAGAAGTTGGTCTGTGCAGAACACAATCAAACTTTGATGATTGGATTGACGCAGGGCCAAGCGGTCTTGAACTAGAGGATTTTGCCAAACTGGTAGAGGACAAGGTTCGCCAAGAAATCATTGAGAAAAATGCGCCAGTAATCAAAAAAGTGAATGACCATATCAAAGAACTTCAGGATGCTGTTAAAGCAGAGCGTGAGGCGTGTGCAAAGATTTGTGATGAATATGCAAAAGATAGTGATTGGCCTACTGCCGATAACTGCGCCGAAGCAATCCGAGCAAGAGGTGAAGCATGACACAAGATGAAATTGTTGAAATGGCTAGAGAAGCCGCATCGCATGGTGTTGAAAAACATCCTTCTGGCGAAGTAACTTATGTTTTTTACAACGAACATTTGATGAACTTTGCCAAGCTGGTGGCAGAAAAAGAAAGAGAGCGCATTTCTCAGAAAATAGCACAACTCCCTTTCGGTGATACGGCTCAATCTTTATCTATTTGGGTAAAAAATGATACCTAAGTTCAAATATTTCCGTTCAAAGAAGCATTTGAAAAATGTTGCGTCTTTGGCTTGTCAGCATTGCGGACTAGAAGGCTCAACACAAGCGGCTCACTCTAACCAACTCAAACATGGAAAAGGGCGGTCGCTTCGTGCGTCTGACGAATACACAGCGGCTCTCTGTATCCGATGCCACTTTATCCTTGACCAAGGTTCAAAACTCACAAAAGAGGAACGGATAGATATGTGGGAAAAAGCCCACAGAAAGACGATTGAGAGATTGATAGAGCTTGATTTGTGGCCTGATGAGGTTAAAATTTAACAACCAAGACGCATGGGGATTGGCGTACACGACTGCAGCGTGGCCCATAAAGAGAAACCAGTCCTCAGCCGTGTTGGGAATCTGAGCAGTTGCCAACATTTAGGCGGTTTACGGACTGCCTCTTTTTTTGTAGAATGGGCTAAAACCCTGAAAGGCTTATATGAGTGGACTTTTAGCGCCTGCTGCCGAAATTAAAATAGAGATTGAAGAAATCGAGGCAGAAAAGCCCGTTATCGAAGGTCTGACTACCGAATCAAACAAGAAAACCCGTGACACATTGGTTGAGACACAGATGCTCGGCCCTGTCAAGGTTGACGCTCCAAACTCAGAATTCTGGCGTGGTTTGGCGAATGTATGGCGCATTTCCCCTGACCAAGCCAAGCGCCGCCTGTGCGCTAACTGCGAGTATTTCGATGACCAACCCGACACTCTAGAAGCGATGGAAGTCGTGCCTCAAGACGAGTTTGACGCTGATGGTGGTGGTCGTGGCTACTGCCATAAGCTGGAATTTATTTGTCACTCCCTTCGTGTGTGCCGCCGTTGGGAAAAAGCCCCTGTAATGTCAGAGGCCGAGGAAGATTAAACATCTTCTTTCCAGTTTCTGTTTTTTATGATTGCGTTTATTGTTGAATCAGAAACTTGAAACGCTTTTGCTAGTTGTGCCTTTGATGCAATTTGGTCTTGAAACAAACTTCTAATTGCATTAACCATTCTTTGATTAAGCAATGACCTGCCATTTTTCTCTTTGGCATATGTTTTGTTTTTGATTGAATCTAGTGTATTTTCATGTGGACTTCCATAGCATAAGTTGCTTACATGATTGTTGTATCTATTGCCATCAATGTGTCTCACAACCATTCCGTCTGGTCTTTCTCCAATAAACACTTTAGCAACAAGCTGATGTATGTATAGGGTTTTTTGACCGCTACCATCAATGTCTCTACATGATGCGCTAAGATACTGTGTTGCGGTATTGAGTTTTCTTAATACTCGACCGTCTTTTTTTAGAACAGCAAATTTTCCGCTATTGCTAATTTGGTAAAATCGTTCATAATTCGGAACTGGCATCCAAATTTCTTCAAGGTCAATCATGAAACTTACTCCTAAAGCAAAAGATAAAGTAGGAAAAGTATACTCTGAATTTAAAGCTGGAAAGTTGCATTCTGGCAAAGGTGGCCCTGTGGTAAAAAACCCAAAACAAGCCATTGCCATCGCCATGTCAGAGGCTAAGATGCCTATGCGTGGTCAGCGCACAGCTAAGAACAAGGCTAAAAAATGAAGGGTCTTTACGCAAATATTCACGCCAAGCGTGAGCGTATTGAGAAACAGAAAGCCGCCGGCAAAACTCCAGAGCGCATGAGAAAAGTCGGCTCTAAGGGCGCTCCAACGGCTAAAGCCTTCAAAGAAGCTGCAAAAACCGCTAAAAAGTGATTTCTAAAAAACTTCACTTTGTCTGGATTGGTGACGAAACCAAGCGCCCAGACCATTGCATAAACACTTGGAAAACCCTCAATCCTGACTACGAGGTCAAGATTTGGGGGAACGATGCCCTCAGAGGGAATAAGTGGTTCAATGCCAAACACATTCAGGAAAGCCGAGAACTTTGCGGAGTGGCTGACTTGATGCGGTACGAAATCTTATATAACGAAGGTGGAATCACGCTAGACGCTGATTCTGTCTGCCTTTCTCCTTTAGAAGATTGGTTACTAAAGCCTGATGCTTTTGCCCATTGGGAGCAGGAAACCCGAAGGCCTGGCTTAATAAATGTCAGCGTAATGGGGTCTGTTCCTGAAAATCCGTTCTTTGGTGAGTGTATTGAGCGCCTCAGAAAGAAAGAAACCCTAAAAGATAGGGCATGGATTGAGACAGGGCCGATGCACATAACTGAGGTCTATCACGAGACCGAATACCCCCTGACAATCTACCCTTCCCACTATTTCACCAGAGACCATTTTTCTGGTTACAGATATGAGGGAAATGGGCATTGTTTCGCTACCCAATTTTGGGGTTCAACTAAAGGTTATGAAAGGCAAGAGGAATGGAAGATTTAATTGAAAATCGTGATGGCTGGTGGTGGCCCAAGTCTGATGTTGAGGCTTGGAAGTGGATTCCTGTCGAGATGCAAGCTATCCCTGATTTGGTTAAATGGGTTCCGCACCGAGGTCTGGTGATTCACGCAGGTGGAAACTGTGGTGTTTGGTCAAAGATTTACGCCGAGCTTTTTGCCAAGGTGGTGACTTTTGAGCCTGACGATGTTAACTTTGAGTGCTTCAAGCGAAATGTCAGCAACGAGAATGTAGAGATTTACAAAGCTGGACTCTCGGACAAAGAGGGTTTTTGCAAGATGGTTGAGGGAGATGGCGAGGCTAACGCTGGTGCGCTCCAGATTGAGGAAACCCAAGAGGGTATCCCGATGATGACCATTGACAGCCTGAATCTCAACCCTGACCTCATTCAGTTGGATGTGGAAGGCTTTGAGGAAAACGCACTCCGAGGGGCAAGAAATACGATTATGCGTAGCCGCCCGATTATCATTATTGAGCAGAAGAAACTAGCCAAAAATGGCATGAATGACGCTGAAATCGCTATAATGATTCAACGAATGGGCTACTTTTTCGCTGAGAGAGTGTGGTCTGATAATGTCTTTATCCCTGTTGAGAAACTAGCATGAAGCGAGGAAACGAATCATTCTCTGGTTACAACAAACCCAAGAGAACACCTAACCACCCAACCAAGAGCCATGCGGTTCTTGCGAAAAGCGGTGACGAGGTGAAACTGATTCGTTTCGGTCAACAAGGCGTGACAGGTAGCCCACCAAAGAAAGGTGAAAGCGAGGCTGATAAAGCCCGTAGAAAGTCTTTTAAGGCTAGACACGCTGAGAATATCGCTAAGGGTAAGATGAGCGCGGCATTTTGGGCAGCCAAGACGAAATGGTGAACTAAAGTTATCTTAACAAGACCAACAGGCCGAAAGGAATTGGTAAAAATGACAAATCACTATAAATGGTATGTGTATGAATTAGTCAATCCTATTGATGGAAAGACATTCTATGTAGGCAAAGGTTCTGGCAACAGAATTGAGCAACATGAGAAAGATGCACTAAAAGGGGTATGTTCCAAAAAGTGCAATAAAATCAAACACATATGGTCGCTTGGATTTGAAATTCAGCGCAGAAAAAATGCTTTGTTTTGCGATGAGCAAGCTGCGTATGACCATGAAACCGATTTAATTTCTGAGATTGGCTTATCTAACTTAACCAACATCATGCCTGGCGGTCAGACTGCCTTTGATCGTAGACTTGTTGAACGAAACAATCGCAAGCAAAAAGAGCAAATTCCGTTTTATCAATATTTGTCTAAACTGCCAGCGGAAAACGCTTTCTTTGACAGATTCGCTGAATGGTTTAGGGCTGGACTGCACAACGGCGGGTCGATTGTTGCAAAAGCAAAAGACAACAATTTTAAATTTCACGCTTTTATTACAGAGGCCACATATAACAAGATGATTACAATTTTTTGGAACATCATCAAGTCTGATGACAAAGCATTGCAAGTGTTCACAGAAAAGATGAAATATCACAAATTGGAGTTATGTCATGGCGGCTCGTAAAAATAAAGTAAATTTAAGCGATAACTGGAAAGATGGAATTAGAGCTTCTTTGCTAATGCGTAGGCTTTATGATAATTCGCTTGGTCAGGTTGAAATGACTAATCAGCAAATTAAATCAGCGCAAATCGTATTGGCAAAACTTGTCCCTGACCTTGCTAGAACTGAGCATATTGGGGATAACGATAAGCCTGTTGAGTTAAAGATCACATGGGCGAAATAGTCATCCCTTACGCCCCAAGAGACCAACAAGCACAAATCCACGACTTAATCGACAGTAAGCGGTTTACAGTCGTGGTGGCGCATCGAAGGATGGGCAAGACTGTCTCTGCGATAAACCACATCATTAAGGATGCTGTCCTGAACCAAAAGGAAGCGCCTCGTTACGCCTATATCGCTCCGACCTACGGACAAGCAAAGCGTGTGGCTTGGGACTATCTGGTTAAGTACTCCACTCCTTTGGGTGGGACTCAGAATATCTCTGAACTAAGGGTTGACTTCTGGGGAAGGCGAATCCAGCTTTATGGCTCAGACAATCCAGAGGCGCTACGGGGTCAATACTTTGACGGGGTGATTCTTGACGAGATTGGTGACCAAAACCCAAAGATTTGGACTGACATTATCCGACCCGCACTAGCTGACCGCTTGGGGTGGTGTTTGTTTATCGGAACACCGAAGGGACATAACCACTTCAAAGACCTGAGAGACAGGGCTGAAACAGAGGATGGTTGGGGTCTTTTGGAGTTCAAGGCTAGTCAGACGGGTGTGATTGCCCAGACAGAGTTAGACGCTGCCAAGTCCGAGATGGGAGAAGATAAGTATCTTCAAGAGTTTGAGTGTTCATTTAATGCCGCCGTAGAGGGGTCTTATTACGGACAGATACTGAACGACCTAGAGACAAAGAATCACATTCAGGAAATCCCCAGAGATGACCTGTGCCGCACGATTACCGCATGGGATTTGGGCATGGGTGACTCAACGGCTATCTGGGTGGCGCAAATAGCTGGTTCAGAGATTCGTCTAGTTGACTACTACGAAAACAACGGAGTTGGGCTGGATAAATATGTTTCTTGGTTGCGGGATAACAATTGGGCGAGTGCCGAGCATATCCTGCCCCATGATGTGCAGGTCAGGGAATTAGGGTCTGGAAAGAGCCGTTTAGAGGTTCTTCAGGAAGCAGGGTTAAATGTCCGCATCGCCTCAAGGATGAGCGTAGATGACGGGATTCAGGCTGTTCGCCGCCTTCTGCCGAGGTGCTGGTTCAATGTCCCTGCTGTGAAACAAGGACTGGACTGCCTGAGAAACTACCGCCGAGAGTTTGACGAAAAGAGAAAAGTCTTTTATGACCGACCTTTACACGATTGGTCAAGCCACGGCTCTGACGCTTTCCGTTATCTTGCGATTGGACTCGATGAGGGTTCTTCATGGGGTAAATCTATCAACCAACCACCGAAATGGGTAATCTGATGTATTTCTTAAAACAAGGCGACATTGCTGACGCAAAGAAAATAGCCAGAATGGAGCAAACCATTCTTGAGCTTGAAAAGCGGATTGAAATGCTTGAAAATGTGGCGAAACCGCTACAATCGGAGCAACGCCCACGGATGGGCAGACCGCCAAAGGTTAAAGATGAGCCAAGACAAACTGAAGTCGATAATCGAATCGGAGATTGATAATTCGATTGGTTTTCTAGAGACTGAGACAACTCAGCAACGCACAGACGCACTATCTTTCTATTTACGACAACCACTTGGCAACGAAGTTGAAGGTAAATCCTCAATCGTTACTGGCGAAGTGGCTGAAGCCGTAGATGGTGCGCTTCCCCCATTAGTCCGAATCTTCTCGTCAAGCGATGAGGTGGTTCGTTTCGACCCTCGTGGCCCACAAGATGAAGCTGGAGCCAAGCAAGCGACTGAATACTGTAATTGGGTGTTCATGCGTGATAACGCTGGTCTCATCATCATGCACGATTGGTTTAAAGACGCTCTCCTTCAAAAGGTTGGCGTGGTTAAAGCCTATTGGGAAGATAAAGAAGATGTGACCAAAGAGAAATATCGTGACTTGTCTGATGACGAGTTAGCGATGTTGCTTTCTGATGAGACTATGGAAGTGGTCGAAAAGGAAGTGGTAGAGAATCCAGTTCTAGACCCTGCTGGCAATCCTGTTCTTGACCCGATGGGTCAGCCTTTGATGTATTCGTCAAACAGCGTCACAGTCCAGAAAAAGAAGAAATCAGGCCATGTCGTTGTTGAGAATGTCCCGCCTGAAGAATTCCTTATCTCCAAGAGAGCTAAGAAAAGCCCGAAGGATGCGCCTTTCGTTGCTCACCGCCGTTTGATTACTCGTAGTGACTTAATCGCAATGGGCTTTGATAAAGACATTGTGGATGGGTTACAGGCTTCTAGTGCGCTTACTTACTCACCTGAGTACTTAGCCCGTGTTGCACCTGGCGAGAATCCTGACGATGGAATCTCTGTTGATGAGTCAATGGAGACAATCGAGGTTTTCGAGTGTTATGTCACAGCCGATATTGATGGTGATGGCATCGCTGAACTCCGACAGGTTTTCTACGCTTCAAACGAGATTTTGAGCGATGAGGAAACTGACTACATTCCTTTCCACTCACTCTGCCCTATTCCTACTCCACACAAGTTCTTTGGCGAATCTCTCGCTGACAGAACAATGGATTTGCAGTTAATCAAGACAACTATCACTCGACAGATTCTTGACAACCTGTATTTGACGAATAACGCCCGTGTGACCGCTGTTGACGGACAAGTTAACTTAGATGACCTGTTAACTGCCACCGCTGGTGGTGTGGTTCGCATTAAGTCTCAAGGCGCTGTTCAGCAATTGGCTGTTCAACCCGTGGCGGCTCAAGCCTTCCCGATGCTTCAATATTTGGACTCAATCCAACAGAAGCGCACAGGTGTTACAGAGGCTTCCCAAGGTCTTGACCCGTCTATTCTTCAGAATGTGACTGCCGCCGCTGTTGCGTCTATGCAACAGTCTGCCGCTGGCAAGATTGAGATGATTGCCAGAATCTTTGCTGAAACTGGCGTTAAGTCGCTGTTCCAAGGCATTCTCCATCTTCTCTGTAAGTACCAAGATAAACCCCGTATCGTTAGGATGCGTGGTCAATATGTCCAGTTTGACCCCCGTGAGTGGTCGAATCAGTACGATGTTGATATAAATGTCGGCCTCGGTGCTGGTAACCGCCAAGAGCAAATGGCAATGTTGAACATGGTTCTTGCCAAACAAGAGCAAGTGCTTCAGACAATGGGGCCTGCTAATCCTCTGGTTTCAATGGGTCAGTACCGCAATACTCTTGGTCGGATGGTAGAAGCCGCAGGATTTAAGGATTCTGCTGAGTTCTATAAATCCATTACTCCGGAGCTTGACCAACAACTTTCTAACCCACCGCCACAAGAGCCACAAATGCCGCCAGAAGTGCAGGCATACATGGCTAAGACCCAAGCGGATATTCAGGCTCAACAAGCCAAGGCTCAAGCTGACATTCAGTTGGCAAGAGAAAAAGCCGCTGCCGAGATTCAGTTAATGCGTGAGAAAGAAGCCGCCAAACTCCAGTTTGAGCGTGAGAAATCTGCCGCAGAACTCCAATTGAAACAAGAGGAATTCTTAGCCGAAGCCCAAATGAAAGCCATGAAGGTGGGTGCAGGGATTACTTCTAATATTGAAATACCAGGGTGAAAATATGGGATGGTTCTCTGACTTTATAAGCGACCCGATTGGCACTATTGGAGATTTGGGTCAAGATGTTATTGATGTGGTTAAAGAAAACCCATTAGAGGCTGCTGCTCTTGCCGCCGCTGGTTATTACTTTTACCCAGAAATTAGCGCTTGGATGAATCCTGCTACTGGTGAGGCTGTCGCTGGAACGGCTGAAGGCGCTACCGCTGGAGCAACAAAAACCGCATTATCTGGAATTACCGCAAAAGGCGCTTTAGATACGGCTAGGACTGGCCTATTGGTAAACGCCTTAACTGGCGACCCTCTAGGTTTAAATGACACAGGTGGTGGCGGTGCTTCTGCGCCAACAGGATTCGCCCAAGTGCCGATTCCAGAGGATTGGACTTCTCCGACCTACACTTATAGCCCTATGCAGAATGTCACTTTTGAGGACTTATTCCCAGGCGTTTCCTTGCAAGGAACACAATGGCAAAATATGCCTCAAGCCCAGACATTTAACGAGATGTTTGCCTCTGGTCGACAGACCCCAATGGGTTCTCCTGTGGACATAAATCAAATTGTGGGGTCAATCCTTGGACAAAGCGCAACGAGCTAAAAACCTAATCTCCGATGAGTTTTTCATGGGAGAGATTGAGAAGCTAAAGAACGCAGAACTGGCGGTTATTGTCAATTCTCAGCCTCACAATATTGATGAGCGAGAGGTTGCGTATTTGAAAATAAACGCATTACAATCAGTCATAGCGCATTTTGAATCTATGGCAGCCACGAGCGAGATAGTTAAAAAGCGTTGGAAAATCCTCTAACGAGGCGGTGGCCTACCGTTTAGGCTGACAATTTGGGAATCAAATGAGCGAAAACACGACACCGCAAGGTAGTGGAACGCTGACGGTGGACACAGCCGCAGCAGCATTTCTTGGGATGATGGATGCAGCAGAGGGAGCCGAGAGCAAACCCGAAACTGAGGAAGCGCCAGAGGAATATGTTGAGGCCGATGAGCCAGAGTTGGTAGATTCTGAAGAAGCTGAAGAACAGCCTACTCGTACATTCAGGGTGAAAGCCGCTGGAGAGGAACGGGAAGTAACTGAAACTGAGCTTATTGAGGGCTACCAATTAGGCGCAGATTACACTAAGAAAACCCAGAAACTTGCTGAAGAACGCAAAGCGGTGGAAGCCGAAAGAGCGAAGATTCAGGAAGCGACAAAATTAAGAGACCAATACGCCCAACGACTGCAAATGATGGAGCAATTTCTCCAGCAACAGAACAAGGGTGAAAATTTGGAAGCGCTAAAGGAAGTCGACCCTATCGGTTATGCCGTGAAGGTGGCTGAACAGGCACAACGAGAGAAACAGTTAGCTATTCTGCAACAAGAACAGCAACGCATTGCACAACAGCAACAAGCGGAGCAATCTGAGCGTTTACAGCAGCACCTCGCTGAAGAAAGTCAGAAACTGACTAGCCTAATTCCTGGTTACGGAGACCCTAAGTCTGGCGACCAAATCCGCAAGGATATTCGTGAATACGCCAAGTCTATCGGTTGGAGTGACCAAGAGCTTGCAAATCTGTATGACTCTCGGGCTGTTTTGAGTCTGTATCAGGGGATGAAGTACGCCAAACTTCAGAGCAATAAACCCGCAATCGCTAAAAAGGTTGAGGCTGCTCCGAAGATGCTAAAGGCAGGTACATCAGTTCCTCGAAATGCAGAGGCAGAACAGAACAAAAAACTTCACCAGAAGTTGCGTCAATCTGGCAAAGTCCGTGATGCAGCTTTACTCTTTGAAAAATTCTTGTAAGGAATCGAAATGGCTACCTATCAAACCTACCAATCTATCGGCAATCGTGAAGATTTGAGCGATGTTATTTATGATATCTCTCCAACCGACACGCCCCTTCTTAACACTTTGGCTCGTGGCAAAGCTACCGCCGTGTACCATGAGTGGCAAACTGACAGCCTGTCAGCCGCTACTACTGCAAACGCCGCAGTTGAAGGTGCTGACGCTTCTGACGCTACCATGTCTCCCACAACCCGTTTGGGCAACTACACTCAAATCGTTCAGAAAACTATCAAGATTTCTGGCACTTTGGAGTCTGTTGACAAAGCAGGTCGTAAGAGCGAAAAAGCCTACCAATTGAGCAAGGCTTCTGCTGAGTTGAAGCGTGACATCGAAACCATCTTGACTGCCAACCAAGGCCGTTCTGCTGGTGATGCCTCGACTGCTCGCACTATGGGCGCAATGTTGTCTTGGATTAAGACCAACACTAACAAGTCGTCTGGTACTACCGCTGGTGCTGACCCCACCACTATCGGTGTGTCTACCCGTACCGATGGCACTCAACGTGCTTTCACCGAAACCATCTTGAAGGATGTGGTTCAGAAGGTTTATTCTTCTGGCGGCAACCCCAAGATTTTGATGGTTGGCCCATTCCAGAAGCAAGCCGTTTCTGCTTTCGCAGGTATCGCAGCACAGCGTTACATGGCTCCTTCTAATGAGCCTACCACCATTATCGGTGCGGCTGATGTGTACATGAGCGACTTCGGCACTATGTCTGTGGTTCCTAACCGCTTCATGCGTACCCGTGACGCTCTGGTGCTCGACCCAGAATATGCAGCAGTTGCTTACTTGCGCCCATTCGCCACAAACGAATTGGCTAAGGCTGGTGACGCAGAGAAAACTCAGATTTTGGCTGAGTTGACTTTGGAAATGCGTAACGAAGCAGCTCACGGCATTGCCGCTGACTTGTCTACTTCTTAATCACACGGGGGGCTAATCACCCCCCTTCTTCTATGCGCCACATAGCAACACAAAACGGTAAAGAGACCAATTTCCACGATGTTGATGGGAATCACTTTATCGAGACCAAGCAGGATATTTCTGCGATTCTCGAAAGCAACAAGGCTCAATTCAACGCTATTGATGAACGAGCCAAATGGGGTGAATGGACAAAGATTGCCAGCTTGCCTAATGTTGTGATTGATGACTTGAACAGACAAGGAATCATGCGAGGTTTTGCTGTTGTGGATGAGAAAAGATTTCGGACTTTCTTAAATAACCCTGATAATCGGTTCTTCAGAACTCGACCAGGACAGATATGAAAGTTGCCATTTGCGTTCCCTGCCGTGACACAGTTATGACAGGGTTTGCTTTTGACCTAGCGAAACTCTGCGCTTATGAAGGCGTGACAAGATGTGCTAAAGGTGGCTCGTTGATGATTTATCAAGTGCCTGGCACTTTGATATTTAACCAGCGTGAGCGACTTGCGGAAGAAGCACTCAAAGACGGTGCGGATGCGATTCTTTGGATTGACTCAGATATGAGGTTTCCCAAGGATGCGCTTCAGATTCTTCTCTCCCGTAAGTTGCCCATTGTTGGGGTCAATGCGACTACCCGCCGATTCCCTGTTTTGCCTACCGCTTTGGACTTAGACCAAGAAACAAAAGACTTGGTTAAGGTGACGAGCAAGGACAAGACGGGTCTTGAGCAAGTGTTGGGTTTAGGTTTTGGGATGGTTCTTATCAGAAAAGAAGTGTTCCAGAAAGTCGAAAAGCCTTGGTTTTGGTTTGAACAAACCGACAAAGGTGGGACAATTGGGGAAGATATTTACTTTTGTGTGAAAGCGTTTGACAAAGGGTTTAAGACTGTTTTAGACCACGACCTTTCAAAGCACATCAGGCATATCGGAACTTACGAATATGGTTGGGATGATGTATGAGCATAGCGACTTACTCAGATTTGAAAACTAAGGTTGCCTCTTACTTGGCTCGTACAGACTTGACTAGCCAAATAGAGGATTTCGTTCGGTTCGCAGAGTTACGCTTGCGTAGAGAGTTGCGAATCCGACAAATGTTGAAATCTGTCACAACTACCACGACAGGCGGTGATTCGACTGTTGAGCTACCAAGCGACTTTCTAGAGGTTAGAGACTTTTATGTTTCTACCAATCCAATTCAGCCTTTGACTTTCTCTAGCCCTGCTATTTTTAGTCGAAACACTAAGACCACTCAGAGTGGCAAGCCATTAGATTACACAGTCTTGGCTTCAGAGTTTAAGTTGGCTCCTGTGCCTGACTCCACTTATACATTGGAACTGCTTTACTACGCAGCGCCAACATTTATGAGTGACTCAAATTCAAGTAATGTGTTCATGGCTAATGCGCCTGATGCGTTACTTTACGCCTCGTTGTTAGAGGCCGAGCCTTATTTGATGAATGATGCTCGAATCCAAACATGGGGGTCTTTGTACGACAGAGCAATCTCCACACTTTCCACATCCGATGAGAGTTCTCAATATTCGGGTGTTCCTCTTTCAATGTCTTTCGCAACGAGGTAAATCATGGCTGAAATGTCAAATTATCTAGAGAACGCTCTTATCAACGCTACCCTGCGTAATACGAGCTACACAAGCCCAACGACTGTTTATGTGGCGCTTTACACAAGCGACCCTACTGATGCTGATTCAGGTACTGAGTGCTCTGGCACTTCATACGCTCGTCAGGCTGTGACTTTCGGTTCACCTTCTAACGGAGTGTCGACAAACTCAGCCGCTGTTGAATTCCCTCAAGCTGGTGGCTCATGGGGAACGATTACCCATATTGGTATTCGTGACGCATCGACCGCTGGTAACCTTCTGTATCACACAGCCCTAGATGCTTCTAAAACCATCGCCACGGGTGATGTGTTCAAGATTGCCTCTGGTTCTCTGAGCGTTACATTGGCGTAATGGCTGACCTGCTCCCACCTTGGTCAATTGACTCGCTTGACAATTTAAAAGCGAGTATTGACCAACTTACCCTGTCGTTAGATAGTTCACTCTATACAACCTCGGTAACTTTGTGGGATGCGTCTGGTTCAGTTAACGCCTCGGCTACTGTCTCCGCAACAGGGACAAGAGTTCAGTTAGCCGCCGCCTCGATTACAGCCTCTGCAAGCGCTTCATGTGATGCGACTAGAGTTCAGTATGCAGCAGGTGATATATCGGCTTCTAGCACCGTTTCCTGCGATGCAACGAGGGTTCAGTTTGCTTCTGGTTCTGTTGACGCTTCTGCCACAGTAACAGCGGCTGGAACAAGAGTTCAGTTTGGTTCTGGTGCGGTTGATGCGTCAGCTACTGTAACGGCTCAAGGCATCAGAGTTCAATTCGGTGATGCTGCCATTTCTGCTGATGCTACTGTTACCTGCTTGGGTGGCATTGTGGCTAGCGGAAGTGCGGATATATCTGTTGCAGCTACTGTAACGGTAGAGGCTATCCGAGTCCGTGAGGCTGTTGGGTCAATAACTGGAACGGCAACAGTAAGCGCCTTGGGTGGCGTGATTGCTGATGGCACAGCCCAAATCTCTTGTGAAGCAACAGTCGAGGCTAACGCTTATGGAATATTTGACTTTTCTGCGAGTATTTCTAGCGAGTCTGTTGTTACTTGCAATGGGGTGCGTCTGGGCGATAATTGGTCTGACATCTCTATTGGTGACAATACTTGGGATGATGTGTCGCAAAATAACAACACATGGACACAAATTAGCGTAAGCGATAACACATGGTCGGATGTTTCAGCCAACTCAAACACATGGTCTGAAGTGTCGCAAAATAACAACACTTGGTTAAGGCAATGATATGCAAAGAATCGCAATGGGTGAATGGCTACCCGACCAGCCTGGTCTAATCGGTGGGATTACTGTTGCATCGAATTGCTATCCCACATCTACTGGTTACGCTCCTTTTCCTCAAGAGGCTGACTTCTCTGCCGCCGCCGCTGAGAATCTGACTTCTCTTGTGTATGTCAAGAATCAATCTGGAACTGCAAAACTCTACGCTGCGGGTCTGACAAAAATCTATTCTGTGGATTCTGTTGGTGCGCTTACTCAGGCTTGGTATCAAGCAGGTACTTATTCCCAAAGCGCAAGCACGACTTTGACTGTGACAGCTACTGCTCACGGCTTTAAGACGGGTGATTCTGCTTATCTGAACTTCACAAGCGGAACGGCCGCTGATGGTCAATTTACTGTAACCAAGGTGGATGCCGATACTTTCACAGTTACGACCACTTCAGCGACCACAAGCGGTAATGTGCAGGTTTCTCAGACTGTGAACGGGTATAGCACTCCTGCTAACAATATCTTCAGATTCACAAAGTTTGGTAGTCTTGTTATCGGAACAAACTTCTCCGAAAGATTACAGTATCTTAACGCTGATGGTGGTACTTCGTTTAAGAATCTCTCCGATGATGCGCCTGTTGCCAAGTTCATTACTGTGGTTCGTGACTTTGTAGTGGTTGCTCACTTACAAGAGGGTGCAACTACTAAGCCGTTTAAGGTTCAATGGTCTGGCATTAACGATGAATCCACTTGGACAGCAAGCCAAACCACTCAATCAGACTTTCAGGAACTGGTAGACGGTGGGCATATCAAAGGTATCCGTGGCGGTGAATATGGCCTTATCCTGATGGAAAAAGGCATTTACCGCATGACTTATGTCGGAACGCCTTTCGTATTCCAGTTTGACAACATTTCCCGTGGTAAAGGATGTGTGGCTGAAGGCTCTATCTGTCAGTATGACGGATTGACTTTCTTCTTATCTGACGATGGTTTTTATGTCTGCGATGGTCAGCAAGTCGTACCAATTGGCGCTGAAAAGGTAGACCGCTTCTTCTTTGAGGATGCAGACTTAGACCTAACCACAATGTCCTCTGCGGCTGACCCTATCCGTAAACTCGTTATCTGGAACTACAAAAATAAGTTTGCCGTTCGTAAGATGATGGTTTACAACGTGGTTACTAAGAAGTGGAGCCAACTAGACGCCACCTCTGATTATGTGTCTGACGCTTCAACTGCTTCGGTGACTTTGGAGCAATTGGACAGCGTGAGCGCCTCTTTAGACGCTTTGCCTACCCCAATGGATTCGCCACTTTATGCGGGTGGTAAGTTCTTCTTAGGTGGAACTGACGGAACTAAAGTCATTACTTTTAACGGGTTGCCAAAGTCTGCTGTTTTGGAGACAGGTGACATTTCCACAGGTGGAATGGCGATGGTTAACCTTGCCAAACCTCAAGTGGACAATGGTTCTGCTACTGTTGCCTTGGCTTCTCGACTTCTCCTAAACGAGAATGTCACTTACGGAAGCGATGTGGCGGCTGACTCTGACAACCGTGTTTCTATGAGGGGTGCGGGAAGATACCACCGACTACGAGTTAAGCCTACTGGTGACAACTGGAAAATGGCGGTGGCGGTAGATGTTGAAGTTATCCCGATGGGGTCTCGATAATGTTTAGGCTTCTTCCGATATTCGGTTCTGACCCGAGGGCTACCGCTGAGATAGTCAACGGGATTATGAATGGCAAGACGAACAATCACGGAACTGTGACGCTTGCCACGGGAAACGCCACGACCACCACTTTGACTGACGAGAGAATCAGCCCTGACACAAAGATTTTATTGATTCCTTTCTCGTCTGCGGCTTTTACTGATTCCACTCCTTACGGGGCTTTTCAGGATTCCACAGACCAAACAGCGGCCTTGACCACGACAGCTTATGCGGTAACTTTTAACACCACAGACTTTTCTAACGGCATTTCTGTTGTTAGTAATTCTCGAATTACGGCTAAAAGTTATGGAATCTACAACGCACAATTCAGCCTTCAGTTTGCCAATACTGACACCCAGATTCAGGATGTGGATATTTGGTTTACCAAGAATGGCACGAATATAGCCAACTCAAACAGCCGTTTCTCTGTCCCAAACTCTCATGGTGGAACTGATGGGCATTTGATTGCTGCCCTGAATTTCTGGATTGAACTGAACGCAAACGACTATTTTGAGCTAATGTGGCGTACGACTAGCACATTGGTTTCTATCCAACAGATTCCAACCCAGACAAGTCCGACAAGACCTGCCACACCATCTGCAATTTTGACTGTGAACTTTGCCTCGTCAAACGGGACAAATGCCGCAGGGGATTATGGGGTTTACGCAAGCGCCCAGACCAAGGGAAGTGCGACCTTAACCCACTTTGCAAACTCAACTTCCGACAAAACTTATGCTTACATTTTGGTAGGCTAGTGTATATAATTGGCTCCGTGGATGACCCGCCTCGGAGTCCCTTGAAAGAAAGGTGCTTTTATGGCAATCGAAACCGCAACAACATCATCCACAACACAGATTGACCCAACCGTTCAGCCGTTCCTAAAGTACGGCTTAGAAGAATCTCAGCGCCTTTACCAAGCTGGTGGCCCTCAGTTCTTTACAGGTCAAGGTTATGTCGGCCCATCAGAGGCTACTCAGACAGGTTTAGCGGCACTTCAAGCCCGAGCCGCTGCTGGTAGCCCTTTAACTGGCGCTGCACAGAATCAACTCTACGGAACGATTCAAGGCGATTATCTTGGTGGAAATCCTTTCTTTCAGGGTGCTTTTCAACCTGCTGCACAAGCCGCTACAACCGCTTTTAATACAGCGATTGGAAACATAGCATCTCAGGCTTCAAAGGCTGGTCGTTATGGCTCTGGTGCAATGACAAACCTTCAGAATCAAGCGGCTAACACTTTGGCTCAGAGTCTGACAGGCACAGCAGGACAATTGGCTTACCAGAATTACGCTCAAGAGCGTGCTCGTCAACAAGCCGCAACTGCAATGGCTCCTGAATTGGCTCAAGCTGATTACGCAGACATTAACAAGATGCTGGCGGCTGGTCAGTTTGGTGAAGGCTATCAACAGCAAGCGTTGCAAGCGGCTAAAGAGAAGTTTGCGTTTGAGCAGAATCTGCCACAAGCACAACTACAAACCTACCTATCGAATATCGGTGCGGTTCCAAGAGGAACAACCTCAACTCAGCAAACGCCTTTCTACACTAACCCTCTGGCAACTAATTTGGGAACAGGTTTATTAGGACTTCAGCTTTTGAACAAAGCCTCTCCCTATCTTCAGAGTGGTTACAACTTCTTAACGGGTGGTGGTTCGTCATACACAGGTTCAAGTGACCTTGACCGTTTGATTGGATTAGCATAATGGCATTACTTGATTCACTTTTTGGACAAACCCCAAGCTACTATGGTGGCTTGTTGGGTGAAGATGAGCTTTCTCGCTTACGCCAACAGGCTCAAGAGCAAGGAACTCTTAACACAGCAATGGCGCTACTTCAAGCGGGTGCGCCTAGCCGTACGCCTGGCGGTGGCGCTTTGGCTATCGCTCAAGGTCTGCAACAAGGTCAACAGGCTTATCGTCAGGCTTTGAACCAAGGTTTGCAAGAAAAAATGGTGGGGATGCAACTTGGCGAACAAATCCGCAAAACGCAAGAAGCACAGCGTATGCGTCAAATGTTCCCTCAAGTTTTCCAAGTCACTCAAACACCAGAACAACTCACGATGTACGGACAGCCAACACAAGGCGTTATCCGTGACGATGAGGGTAATTTGATGCCTGGCGGTGGCGTAACTCCAGCAAGGCAAAATGTTTCCATTGACACCAACAGATTGGCTGCTTTAATTAGTCAATCAAGCAATCCTTTGGAGTCATTGGCAACAGTCTCTAAATTGATTCCTGATTTGCGTAAGGCTGGACTTACTGGCGGCATGACACAAGGAGAAAACCCATTCTCTGTTTATGCAAATGACCCAACTGTTCCGACCGCTTTGCGTCAAGTTGCCGCAAACTACCAACAAAGCTACGCCAGAGGTTTGATTGACCAAGAAACTGCTGACAAGCGTTTGGCTGACTTGGGTGCTAGGGTTCAGTCTGCCCAACAATTCCAACAATCTCAAGCTGGATTAGAGGAACAACGCAGAGCTTCAAATTTGTTGGCTCAAGGACAGCAAGCAATTAGCGGAATGATGGCACAAGAGAAGGTAGAAGCGGCAAAAGAAAAGCGTGAAACTGCCGCCACAACTAAATCTGAAGCCAAATCACAACTTACAGACATTGTTGGTTCTTTGAAGAAGAACTACGAAACTCTGAAAGAACAAGGCGGTATTGTTAGCACCTCTGAGTCTGGAATCGGAAACATTGGCGCTCGATTGAGTTCGTCTGGTTTGGGTCAGGCTATTGGCGGTGCTGTTGGTGCTAGAACTCAAGAAGAACGACAAAAGATTGAGCAAACTCGACCTTTGTTGCTGAACTTGATTAAAAACGCCACAGGCATGAGCGCACAACAAATGAACTCTAATGCCGAAATGCAACTTTACTTGAACGCAGCTACAAACCCACAACTAAGCTATGAGGCCAACTTAGAAGCCTTAAAGAACTTAGATAGTTTGTATGGTTTAGGTGTTGTTGCCAAAGACATTGAGAAAGAGCTAAAGAATCCCGCCAAGCCTTCTGGCCCATCTAAAAGTTCTTGGAAATAAATATGGCTGATATTACAGTTTCTTTTGCTGACGGAACATCGCATATCTATGAGAACGCACCAGATTCTCTGAGCCGTGACGATGTTTTAAAGCGTGTTTCTAGCGACTTTCCAGATAAGCGTGTAGAAGGCTTATCCCGTGAGTCTTACAAGGAAATGGGCGCACTTGATGTAGCAACAAAAGCGGTTAAAAACCTGCCATCGTCAACAGCCAAAATGGTTGGTGACATTGTTTCTGCTATCTCAAGCCCACTCCAAACAGGCAAGGCCATTCTTGATGTTGGTGCTGGCACTTTGCAAAACATTCTCCCTGAAAGTCTTGTTAAGGCTATCGGAGAGGATAAACCATCACGCCAAGCCGCAAGCCAAGTAGCTCAAATGTATGTTGACAAGTATGGTTCAGCAGAAGGCGCTAAACGAGCGATTGCTACTGACCCTGCTAGTGTTATGGCTGACATTTCAACCATCTTAACTGGTGGCTCAATGGCTGCCGCAAAAGCCCCGCAAGTGGCTTCTACGCTATCAAAAGCGGCTACTGCTGTTGACCCTTTAGCTTTGACTGCAAGAGGCGCTACTGCGGCTGTAAAAGGCGCTGGCGGTGTTGCTGAAAAGGTTTTAGGCGTTACCACAGGTGTTGGTACTGAGCCGATTACACAGGCTTTTAAGGCTGGTGTAGAAGGTGGTCAGCGTGGTCAACAGTTCTCGCAGAATTTGCGTGGAACTGCCGACATGATGGAAGTTTTAGATATTGCAAAACAGAATCTTGACCAAATCCGTCAAGACCGTGGCGCAACATATCGAGCAAACATGGCGAATATCAAGGGCGACAAAACCGTTCTTGACTTTGCTGGTATTGATAAAGCGCTTGGTGAGGCTTTTGACAAAGTTTCTTTCAAAGGCCAGATTAAAAACCAAGAAGCTGCCACCAAATTGTCAGAGGCTCAAGCCATTATTGACGATTGGAAGAAACTTGACCCTGCTGAGTATCACACCCCTGAAGGTATTGATGCTCTAAAGCAAAGCGTTGGGCAGATTCTTGAGGGTTTACAACCTCGCACAACATCAGACACCGTTGTTAAGGGCGTTTATAACTCAATCAAAAACGAGATAAATAAACAGGCTCCAACTTACGCAAAAACAATGAAGTCTTACTCTGATTCAACTGAGTTGATTCGTGAGATTGAGAGGGCATTGTCTTTGGGTGACAAGGCTTCTGCTGATACCGCAATGCGTAAATTGCAGTCTTTGATGCGTAACAATGTGAATACAAATTACGGTCAAAGATTAAAACTTGCCCAACAATTAGAAACCCAAGGCGGTCAGCAAATGATGCCTGCTTTGGCTGGACAAGCATTGTCTGATTGGACTCCAAGAGGAATCCAAAGAGCCACAGCGCCTTTGGGTGGTGTTGGTCTGTTCTCTGTTGGTGGCGCTCCTGCTGTGATTGGTGGCGCTATGGCTTCTTCACCCCGCATGGTTGGTGAGGCGGCTTATGGTGCTGGTAGAGCGACTAGAGGTTTATTGGATGTTGGTCAGCGTGTTCCTGAACTTGACTATCCAACAATGTTTAATTTGCTTTATCAAGCAGAACAAATGAAATAAAGGAAAATCATGCACCACATGGTCTATGTCACAAAAAATGTAGAAAGTGGAAAGTTCTACATTGGAAAACATAGCACTCGTAACCTGAAAGATGGTTACTGTGGTTCTGGTGCGTGGGTAAAAAAATCAAAGGCAAACAGAGATAAGCTAGAAACTAGAGTCTTAAAACATTTTGATGATGAAGATTCTGCTTATGCTTTTGAGCTAGAGGCGATAACAATTTCAAAAAGCGTTTATTCTGACTTGTGCATGAATAAACAGCCAGGTGGTTGGGGTTTAAGATGTAACGAAAAACACCACTATTTTGGTAAAAAATTGGATAATCAGCATAGAGAAAAAATGAAGATTGCTCACTTGAATAAAGTTGAGAAGCGGTCTAGAAAAGTCATGTGTATTGATACTGGTGTCATTTATGACTCTGTGTCAATCGCAGCAAGATTGGGCGTTGGCAAAATCAACTCACGAGTTGAAATTAAAAAATGCTGCATGGGGTTGGCAAATGTTGCCAACGGTCTTAAATGGAAATTCGTTGATTAAGGAAATGCTATGTCGAAGGACAAGATAAGCGATTACAGTACAACAGCCAACTCCAATACTGATATTGGCGGCATAAATGTGGATGAAGGTTGCGCTCCTTCAGGGATTAACGATGCCATTCGCACATTGATGGCTCAGTTAAAGACATGGCAAAGCGGTGGGCAGGATGTTTACATTCACCCTGCTGGTTCTGCCTCGGCTCCTTCTATTACAGCGAATGGAGACACAAACACAGGTATCTTCTTCCCTGCTGCTGATACTGTTGGCATCTCTACTGGTGGAACCGAGAGAGCTAGGGTTGATAGTTCTGGCAACTTAGGTTTAGGTGTTACGCCTAGTGCTTGGGCAAGTACTTGGAAACCTGTGCAGTTAGCATTAACAGGTTTTGTTGCTGGAAGAACTGACGCAGAACGCTTTTATGCTGGTAGTAACGCCTACTACAACGGAACAAACTGGATATACACCAGTAACGGTAAGGCAACTTATTACGCTTCTAACCTTGGTCAACATGAATGGTACAACGCAACTACTGGAACTGCTGGCGGTACGATTTCCTTCACCCAAGCAATGACGCTTGATGCTAGTGGGAATTTGGGTATTGGTACTACAAGTCCTAGCTACCGCTTAGATGTTGACAGAGGAGCTAGTAACGGAGTTGTCGCCAAGTTTGGTCGCAGTAGTGGTCAGGCAGCTTTTATTTATGCAGACACAAACGCAGCATACTTTGCATCCAATGCTTCTGTCACCAACGGACTAGGTTTCTTTGATTCGTCAAATTACTTTGCCGTGTACACTAACAGTTCAGAACGTGCCCGTATCGACTCCAGCGGTAACTTGCTGGTGGGGAAGACAGCTTCTGACACTTCTAGTTCAGGCGTTCAAATATATAACACATCAGGCACTTATGGTCGAATTAACTTAGTTAAATCAGCTTCTGGAACAGTTGACGCACTGGCTAACTATTACAGCGGCACTTATGTTGGCGGACTCACTTACTCCAACACTGCAACAGCTATTGTCACATCATCAGACATTCGCTTGAAGAAAGATATTGTTGATGCTGGTTCTGCATCTACAAAAATTGACCAGATTCGCATTGTTTCTCACGGATGGAAGCATGACGATGATGTAGTTGAATTTGGCGTTATCGCTCAAGAGTTGAACTCTGTTGTACCACAAGCTGTTGTTGCTGGTGACGCTGGTGAAGAGATTGAAAAAACTTGGGGTGTGGATTACAGCAAACTTATTCCCATACTTATCAAAGCACACCAAGAACTCAAAGCAGAATTTGACGCTTACAAAGCATCACACCCTTAAGGACTAGACATGACAGCAATCACATGGAAAATCAATAACCTAGAACGCCAAACCTCTGATGGGCTTGTAACAGTCGTGCATTGGGGTGCTTCAGCAACTGAGGCTAGCAATGACCCTGAAAAGCCCTATGGCGCATCTATCGTGAACACACAAGCCATAGAACGTGGTGACTCATTCGTGAACTACGACACCCTTACTGAAGAAACAGTCCTTGGTTGGTTGTGGAGCAAGATTGACAAAGAAGCTGTGGAAGCTGCTCTAGAGGCTCAGATTGAGGCTCAAAAAGCACCAGTAACCGCAAACGGCTTGCCTTGGGGTGAATAATGGCAACAATTGACGCAACAGACGCTCGTCTGTCTACGCATGAGGAAGTGTGTGCGATGCGTTATGAGTCTATTAACAAGGCTCTAGAGCATGGCGAAAAGCGCATGACTAAGATTGAATATCTGCTTTATGCGGTGATGGCTGTTGTCCTGCTCGGCCCTGGTGTCGGGGCTGAGTTCTTCAAGAAACTTCTGGGGATTTGATATTGACCCGATTTCTGCAATGCTCATGCTGTCAAGCGCACTCAAGGGCATACGCTCTTGCTGTGAGATGCTGTCAGAGGGCAAAGCAGAGATTCAGCGAATCAAGAAGGGCGTAGAAGATGCCAAGGCTATTGTCAAGGATGTTTCTGGATTCTTTGGTTGGCTTAAAGGTCTGTTCGGTGGCTCACCTGATGAGCCTGTCAAAGTTGAAGTAAAACCAGTAAAGGCTAAGAAAGATGAGTATGTTGATTACATCCCTGATGAAGATGCTGTAATTGACCAATTCATTCGCCATGTTGGAGACTTCTTTAAAGCGCAAGCCTATTTGGTAGCCTATAAAGAGGATTTAGAAAGAAAGGTCTTTAGTTCGTCACATGGAGACAATAACATTGGCGCATTGGAACTTATCTCGATTGAGACAAAGTTGGTCAAGTGTGGTGCGGAACTGAGGGAGTTGATGAACGAGGCTCCTGCTCAACTCGGGCCTTTGTACAGTCGTTATAAAGCGATGTACTCTAAGATTCTTGATGAACAAAAGAAAGCTAGGGAAAGGGACAGAAGAAACGAAAAGCAAAGGCGTGTAGACAAGATTAAGACGGAGAATGACAGGGTTGACCGCTGTGTTCCGCATTGGGTAACGCTTGGGCTAATCATTATCTTTTGGGTGTTTGTATGGCTAATATCGCAGAGTACGATGCAAAAATCTATTTTTGGGGGATGGTCTTATTCGCCACAGTTAGTTTTATCGCACTCCCTGCCGTTGCCTTTATCTATCTCGATAACAAGATTCTCTCTGAGCAAATGAAGGCAGACAGAAAGAAAACTGAGCAACTGAAACAGAAACTTGAAGAACAACTGAAAGAGGTAAAGCGTGAGACTCCTACCAATCCTAATCCTAATGGCTCTAGCGGGGTGCGAGAACTCTTACCGCTATCCATGCCAAAACCCAGACAACTTTGGCAAACCTGAGTGCCAAAAGCCTCGATGCCTGTTTACCCAAGATTGTCCCGAGTATCTTGTAGCCCCTGTATTGGAGAAGAAAATTGAACAACCCCAACAAGCCGCCTCTGAGTCCAAGTGAGATTGAGGTTAGGGTGTGGGCCTTTGTGGTCGGCATCGTGACTGTCATTCTTGCTGGAATCGTATTCTTCATGCTGTATTCTGTGACCTTTGTAACTCAGCCGATTAAAAGCATGGCTCCCATCGACCAAGGTTATCTCAAGATGCTGAACGACATTGTTTTGCTGATTGTGGGTGGCATTGGTGGGGTGATGACTAAACGAGCAGTTAGTAGCTCACCTAATGAGCCACCTAAAGGAGAATCGCCCCCAAAGCCAAGTGACCCATCAGGTGCGTTGCCTGTATGGGTCAATCCTGAACTAGATGAGACTTGGACTCCACCACCACCGCCAACCACTCCAGCAGACCATTTAGAGCCTGACCATGAGCGTGAGGAATTGGCACTTGCAAGGGCAGAACTGAAATGATAAATCCGTGGCTGATTATTGGCGGTATTTGTATCGTTCTCGGAACTTACAAGTATGGCACTCATACTGGTTACAAAGAGCGAGATGCTGAGATGCAAGCTGAGATTGCTCGGTTAAATGAGGAATCTCGTGCCAAAGAACAGAAACTCGCCCAAGACTTAAACAACACATCTTCACAACTGAGAGAGGCTAACGATGTTGTCACTAAAAAACAAACTGATTTGGATGCTGCCATTCGTGCTGGTAGGGTGCGGCTCAACTCCTCAAGTTGCGTACAAGCCGCCTCAAATTCCACCTCTCCCGCCAGAGATAGCCAAGAAGCAGGAAGTAAATCTAACGGACAGATTAATTCAAGTATTGACGAACAAGAGCGACAAACCCTCGCAGCCATCGCAGAAATAATTGCACAAGGCGACAGAAACACAGCGCAATTAAATGCGTGTATAGATGCCTACAATGCGGTTCGCGAGCAAATTAATTTACAGGTGCGCTAGGGTGATGTATTTTTTTTGCTCTCAAATATTCTTCATGAGCAGATTTTGCATCATCAAAATAACCAAGAAATTTATATTTTCCATTGATTCCAATGCCAGCTTGCCATTTGTTTCTGCTTTTTATCCAACTTACTCCAAGATAGCCGCTTTTTGTTCTGCTGTGTGGCTTGGTTTGATTATGCCCATTTTGACTAGCCGTTACTTGACGAAGATTAACAATCCTATTGTCATCACGGATTCCATTAATGTGGTCAATAATCATGCTTGGCCAATGACCATTAACGAAAAACCATGCAAGCCTATGAGCAAAATATCGTTGACCAAGAATTTTTATTTGAATATGCCCATTGCTGTTCTTGGTTCCTGCAACTTGGTTTTGTTTTATGCTATTGCTAGGACTAATACGCCAAGTAAACAATCCAGTATTTTTGTCGTAATTAATAAATTTTTTAAGTTGTTTAAAATCAATCTCGCTCATGCTGTTGCACTCCTATGCAATGGTTTGGGAAGTAACGGCTCGATGTTGACGCATCGGGCCGTTGCGCCATTTTAAAGGAAAAACTTTTATGGTCAACGCTGAACAACTGGCAAAACTCCATATCGGTGCTGAATGGGTTGATGCGCTTAACGAGACTTTCCACAGGTTTAATATCGACACTAAGCGCAAGCAAGCTGCCTTTATTGGTCAATGCTCACATGAGTGCGGTAACTTCAGGATTCTTGAAGAAAACCTAAACTATCGTGCCGCCACCTTAATGAAGCTGTGGCCTAAACGCTTCCCAACTCAAGAGATTGCCAACAGCTACGAGAAAAATCCTAAACGCATCGCCAACATGGTTTACAGCGGTCGCATGGGAAATCGTGACGAGGCTTCTGGTGATGGGTATCGTTTCCGAGGCCGTGGGTGTATCCAATTGACAGGGCACTCAAATTACTTTCACGCAGGAAAAGCGCTTGGAGTTGACTTTGTGATGGAGCCTGACCTTGTAGCTACTCCAAAGTTTGCCGCTCTGACTGCTGGTTGGTTTTGGTCAACCCACAACTGTAACGAGCTTGCAGAGAACGGAACGCCTTTGGACTCTGCTGGAGAATCAACTTGGGCTAACCTGACCAAGAAAATCAATGGCGGGACTATTGGCCAGGCTGATCGAATAAAGCATATCCGTGAGGCTCTAGCCGTTCTCTGATGCTTTCAACGGCTAAGATGTAACCCTGAATAAAGAACTCACGCTCTGTCGGGGTGCATTTTGTCCCGCCCAACATCGTTTCTAGGGCTTTCTGGGCTTGTAGGTAAGTCTGTTTTGTCTGGCTTATCATCTAAGTCCCTGCCAAATATTGCATCCCAACGGGAATTATATTCTTCCTGAGAAACGCTGATTGGGCGTGGTGCGCTGCCTTTACTCATGTGTTCTTCTCCTTGAGTTTGGTTTCTGCCTCTGCGTCCAAGCAAAACATCTCAATAATTTCCCACAACTCAACACATCGGTTTTGCCATGCCACAGCGTTGTGCAGGGCTTTTGTAAACAACTCGTTTGCCTCTTCTGTTTCGCGGTTCATGTGTTCTTTTCCTTGAGTTTGTCTTCAATGGCTCGGGTAAATGGCGCATATGACATGAAATCTAGACCGTGAAACTCAGCAAGATCATCAATCTCCTCATCCGTCAGCCCAACCCATTGACGCTTTGGTTGTGGTGGTTTGTATTTGTCAAGCGCCGCTTTTATATCTTGGACAAGCACCATTACAGGGTCACGAGGAATTGCATCTAAATCAAATAACTTGTCTGGTGTATGCACATTCACAATGCTAGCAAGCGCCTTGATTACTTTGCCGTGTGTTTCTCGCCACGCCACAGGCTCTTGCTTCTCTGCTTCTGCGATGGCTTGGCGTAGTTCTTTGGAAATTCGCGCAAAATTAAACTCACGCTCTGGTGTTACCAAGATAGCAATATCACCATGGCTTTGCAAAGCCTCAAACGCCTCAAGCGCCTGTTTCATTGCTTCAATCATTTGACGCACTCCAAATCGCCATGAGAGCGATAAATATCAATCCAACTATAAGAGCGCCCAAACCAAGAATCGTTACAAGAATCAAGATATTCGTCATACAACTCACCTATGAGAATTATTCCAAAGACTAAGAAAATCATTTAGCCACCATCACTCTCTGTTGTCTACCTGACTTTCCTACCCTTGTGCCGTTTATCTGAATAAAGCCTTTGTCTAAAAGCGCCTTGTATCTTGCCGTTATCGAGGAATACGGCATAGATGGAAACATCTCAAGAATCTGGTCGCTGATGCAACCAGCCTCGCCAAAGCCTTTAATCGCCTCATAGACGAGCTTTTCTAGCTTTGTAGTGTCAACCTTCTCAGCCGCCTCAAAAGAGGTTTGCGGGTCGTTTTTACGAAACAATTTACCGAAAAATGTGCCAAATTCCATGTGTCTTACTCCGTCTTAAGTTGGCTTGAATTTTCTCAAAAATCTATATCTTCGTCTTTAGGAAAGTCGTTTTTTTCCTTGGGTTGGTTCAGATAACACCAACCAGACCAACCGCCCTCAACCACGGGAACTTGGTCAATCTTGAGCATTGGCCCGTTCTTTGTCTCAATGACTGAGCCGATTCGCTGATAGCGGTTCTTTTCCTGACCTTCAGAATTTGTGTATTTGCCCACGATTGTGGAGACTTCATATTGTGTTTTAGCCATTGTTTTCTTTCAAATCATTTAGTTTGCTTACTTTCACATCCAATTCCATCAGAAACGACAGAACTTCTTTCTCCAGCATTGATATGTAATCTTCATCCCTTTGGACTCGTTTAATAAACAACTGGAGTTCTTTTGGCATCCGTGGGTCAAAACTCACGAAATCGCACCATTTTCGGTTGGTGCAAGACATTTGCCATTGCATCTGAGTGACATATTTGCCTGGCACAGTCTGCGTCAGCAAGGTATCAATATGCGTAGCTGTGTTTGGGCATTTGATCTCCACCAGACCATCATCCCCAACAAGCCCATCAGGTGATGCGCCAGCCTGTTCAATGCGTGGGTGGGTAATCATGGCTACCTCATCCACTAAAACATCCATCTTGGCCTCATACGCTGCCCTAGCAAGTGGTTCGTTATCCGTACCCCATTGCATTGCTGCGTTTGTGTAAGACTCTGCCACAGTCCCTGTAAGGCGCTCACATACCAATTGCGCCATGTAGTTATCTCGGCTGGTTGAGTAACCTGTTTTGGTCTTGGCAATCACATCAGCTACTCGGCTTGCGGTTACTTTACCCAAGCGCTGTGCGAACCATTCTGGTGTTCCCTGTTCAATCATTGTTTGTCCTTCCAGTCTTTTAAGGCTTTTTTGCCCATGTCTGTCAAAATGCTGCCTGAGTTCACCAAACCTCTGCGCCTGAGTGACCAGTATGTGTTCCATGAACCAGGCTTTTTGTTATCCAACTTAAATTTCCAACCCAAAGCAAAATGTTTCAACATAAAGGCTTGGTGCTGGCTAAGTTGAATTTTGGCCATTTTTATTCTTGACCTTTCAATTTCAATCCATGTTCAGCCATGGCTTCTCTAACAAGTTGTACGCCTTTTGCGCCCAAGTTAGGAATTCTTTTTAAATCTCGTATATCCCATTTACATAACTGTTCTTTTGTATAAATATCTTCTGCTCTTAAGCAACGAAAATATCTAACTGGTAAATTTAACTCGTGTAAATCGGCATTTTTATATAGTTGCTCTCGCTCTTGTTCTGCCAACCATTCCGCATGGATTCTGTCGCGATGATTTACCATTTCAATCGCTAGCCGATAAGCTGTTTGAGCCAATGCAAATGGATTGGTAATTCCAAATTTTTCAACTTGTGCTGTCATTGCGTTTGTCGCAAAGTGATCTAACAATTCTTCTTTAGTCATACAAAACTCGCTTTCTTTTCGTCTTTAGCTGCAATGATTTTCTTCTGCCAGTTGGCATCAGTCCCACAAGCCTTGTACGCTTCTGTATAGGCTTTCTTCAATTCGTCTGCGTTCTTAGCGTCTTGAATGGATACCAAATGGTCTGCCATCATGTTTGAATCAACCGATGGTTTGCGGCTGGCCATGTTGCCATCATCATCTTCTGGGGCGATACCACAAGCTGCCATGAGTGACGCTCTACGACCATAAGTCAAAGCCGACATAAAGCCTTGGGGGTCGTTCTTTTGTGCAGGGAAGAACAAGCAACCACACTCAAGCATTTCGCCAGATTCGTGGACAAACACAGTCTCAACCATGATGCCGTTCTGGTGGTCGTAATTCTTCTGAAGCAAGAAGATGCCATTGTTATTCAATGCGTCAATCACAGCCTCAACGCAGTTTGAAAGATTTGCGTATTTGCTACGGAAGTGTGGATTAGTTGCAGTCTTGAGTGCAGGGCCAAATTCTTTTTGTGCTTTGACCAAAGCTGTTGCGATGTTTTTCATTTTGTACCCCACACGAAAATGTCCAAGATAACAACAGCGAAAGCCACCAAGCTGACAGCAATCATTACTTTGTCAACGAGAGGCATTGTGTCGCTTGGGACTTCTATTGCTGCGCCATTCTCAAGCGTGGCAGGGAACGCCTCATTGAGTGTGCGTGGGAAAGTGCGGGTGGTGTCATTGATTTCCATAATTACTCCTTAAAAGACCTTCGGCGAAGGCATGACTAGATATTACTTGATTCCAGCTTATATGTGACCATAAAGCCGAAAATAAATCCGATTGCTGTTGTCAAAATGCGACATTCCATTGTCCACTCAGCAGGGTTAAAGCTAACCGAGATGAATGAACCTATGAGATAGAAGAACGCAAGAGTCACAGCGAACGGGAGCAGGGTTAGGGCGATTGTCTTTATCACGGCGTTTTCTCCAACCTTTAGCGATAAACATTATCAAGAGCCTTCAAATTGAGAGTGTCGATTGCGTAATCAATCTCTCGCTGAATTGCATCGTCTTTCTGATACTTTGCGTATTGGCGCTCAAAGTCCTCGATGACGCTTTCAGAGAGAAGGTTGTAAATGCAATCTTCAGAATTGATGTAGACATTCCACAAGCTGCCTGTGTACTGTTCAAAGTGACACACAAACTTAGCGCTGGAATCGTGGTGGGTGAGGGTAAGAATATCAAACATGGTTTCTCCTTAAAAGACCCTCACAGCGAGGGCATGAATAAATCATAAGACAAAAACAACGACTTGCAAAAATATTTTTAGTGTGTTGTAAAAATCAAACAGTTTTGTCGCCTTTTTGATACACAATAAATTATGTACTTCCCAAAATGCTTTCCTGACCACAAAACTTATAGAGAATGGGTTGGTTAC